>SKEK01000052.1_pt1 | contig 75674 bp, 75 predicted proteins | sample 4826761 | NCBI WGS metagenome assembly SKEK01 (sample SAMN11008811, study PRJNA524170) | human gut metagenome | biome: Human fecal sample; material: Feces; isolation source: fecal sample from pouch patient p32 | host: Homo sapiens | place: Israel: Tel-Aviv | collected 2015-10-13 | reverse complement strand
ACGGCAACCGGCTTGTATTTATTGTCTATATTTCTTTCTGAATATTCTTCGATCAAATCGCCTAATTTTACCTTCATGATACACCTACAAATCCGGATTTGTTTCGTTTAATAATTTTTCAAGTTCGGCTAGACTTTCGGAAGCTTCACGATCTAATTTCTTAATCTCAGCTATAATTTCAGAAGTTGGTGGATATTCAACTTTCTTGTATTCCACTTCTTTGTATTTATTAATCGTTAGGTCATAGCCGTTTTTAACTATCTCTTCTTTATCTACAAAGAAGGATTGCTCGTTGCGTTTACGATCTTTCTCACCATCAAGGTTTTTAAACCTTGCTAAAATATCTGGGATATCACTAGTCTTGAGCTTTGAACGCTTGTCATCAAGACTGTATCCGTCTACTTTCATGTCGTAAAACCAAACTTTGTCGGTTCTTTTATTATTTGAGTTAGTAAATACTAAAATCGCTGTAGAAACACCAGCATATGGCTTAAACACGCCCGAAGGCATCGAAATAACAGCTTGAAGCTTCTTATTTTCTACAATTTCTTTCCTAAGTGCTTTGTGCGCAGAGCTACTGCCGAACAGAACACCATCAGGAACAATTACAGCCGCCCGACCATTCGGCTTTAGGTGGGAAGCAATATAATCAACGAACAGTAGCTCGGTGCGATTAGAGGTGATACCGAACTTCTTATGTGGGATGACACCACCTTTCGGTGTCGCGAATGGCGGATTCGCAATAATCACATCATAACGATCATCCCAGTAATCTTCTGAGCTGAGAGTATCATGCTCAATAATATGAGGGGATTTAAACCCATGTAGGAACAAGTTTACACGAGCGATACGTGTCATGTTTGGCTCGATATCAAAACCATAGAAGTTACGATGAATTTTCTCGATATCCTCACTATTCAAACGTTCTTTTTCAATGTGTTTCTTCTTAATCCAGCTATATGCAGAGATGAGGAAGCCTGCGGTGCCACAAGCAGGATCGAGGATTTTATCTGTTTTATCGGGATCTATTAACTCAACCATCATATCAATGATATGGCGAGGTGTTCGGAACTGACCAAGCTTATCTTGAGATCCCATAGTGGAGAGAAGGTATTCATAAACGTCGCCGATAGAGTCACCAGAACTCTGCTTAATCTTATCAATTTCGCGAAGAAATAAGTTAAGCGTATTTGAATCAGTAAATCCAAGTGTCGCACCATTAAAAATCTCACGGAATAATGGAGGGATGTTTGGATTTCGGCTCATATTTTCAAGCGCATTGCGATAAAGAATTACACGATCTGCGCCGGTAATCGTTGGGCTCATCAAATTGTGCCAACTATATTTTTCGTATTCACCAGAAAAGTAAGTACGCTTACCGCCAAGCGCAGCAGAATCGTCATCTATATCCGACATAAACTTATAAATAAGTGCGTACGAAATTGCGTCCACCTGAGCAATTGGACTTGGTAATTTACCCATGAGAATGTCGCGGGAATTATCTATTATTTGTTTAAATTGGGTATAGTCCATTCATTAATCCTTTACTCTTAGTTTTTCTACATTAATATAATCTCTAATATAGCTAACAATCTGATTTACTCTTTCGATACCTAGGCGTTTGAGCTGTTCGATTGTAATAGAGCCGAATCCAGCCAGTAGACTATAATCTTTATTATCTATAGCCTCAGACACACGCCGATCAGTGATATATGCATCAAATAGTTCAAAAGCATCGTTATACGACTCTCCGACTAGCGTTTCGCTCAGCCCTTTATCCGAAATAAGTTCATTAAACTTTTGCTGGATATATTGAGCTTTAGTCAACGGCTCTTTATTATTCATAATTAAATCTAAAATCTCACGAAGGTCTAATCTGCGGTCTAGATTGAAGATCTTGCGAATTTTCTCAGGAGTCATATAGAACTTAGGCTTATCTTCGCCTAGTATTTCGGATTTAAGATAGCTTAGCGCCTCATCGATATTGCCATTATTATACAATTCGACAAATTCTTCATTAGACTTTACCTCATCTTGGAAGCTACGGAACATCTCGCGGTCAACGCGCATGCCTTCTTTACCAACAATAGTCTCATCTATTTCACTCAGGGAATCATCCTCATTTAGGTCTACCGTACGGTTTGCCACGATCACGGGAGGATCGACATCGATAAGCGGCGGAGTCACTAAGGCGTTTTGTGTTTGCCTGCTCACTGGCACTACCAACGACGCATTATAGTCGTATTTTTCTTCGAAGTATTCGCAAACTGCGAAAAAGTCTATAATACGGAAGTTTTCTTTCTTAATAGTTTTAACTTTCTCGCCATTTTCATAATCTACATATTTGAACGTATGGAGTCGCGTACCTCGACCTTTCATCTGAATAAAGTCAGAAGGGCTAAACACTGGACGCATGAACACGAGATTTAATAAATCGGAGCAATCGTAACCGGTCGTCATCATGCCGACCGTGACGGCAACTCTAGTGCGACTACTTTCGTAATCCGAAAGCCACCTTGTATGTCCGCGCAGATTATTTTCAGAAAAACTAATCGAGAACTGTTGAGCATCACGAACATTACTCGTAATCTGAATAGCGAAATCAGAATTATATTTGCCGGGGAACTTTTCCATAGCAATTTGGTTAAGCATTTGGACTATTTTTTCTGCGTGTTTTTGGCTAACTGTAAAGATTATGGTTTTACCAATTTCTCCAGATAACGGATCGACCGCCGCGTATTTCATAAAAGCCTCACAGAACACACGATTGGTTTCTTCATTGAAAAATGTTTTCTCGAAATCTCTGATGCCAAAATTCTCATCAACATCTTCGCCGTCAATAACTTTATGGACTGCATAGCCTTCATCTGCGAGCAGTCGTGAGGTAATATTCGTCCTAGCGTCCAAGATGACAGGATTCACTAAAAACGGACCATCAGGATCGTTTACGCCATCTTTTAGGTCGTATCTAAAAGTCGGTTGACCAGATTCGCACCCAAAAGTCCTATAGGTATCCAATAACTCTCTGCGTTCGAATTCTTTTTCTGAATTTTCATCTTGCTTAGTATTCTTTAAAAAATCCTTCGGTGTGGCGGTAAGCCCAATCTTGTACCCAGTGAAATATTCAAAAACAGCTCTCGCGTTGCCGCCAATAGAACGATGCGCCTCATCCGAGATAATTAAATTAAAGTCATTCGGACTAAAATCACGATAGCGACTACTCGCCAAAAGAGATTGAACTGTACTAATGACGATATCGGCAGTTTTCCAGTTATCTCTATCTTCTTTCCATACCTTAACCACGTAATCTTTACCGATGGACTGCCTAAAAGACTTCTTGGCCTGATTTTCTAATTCAATGCGATCAACCAAAAAGAGGATTCTCTGAGCGTTTCCTGTCTTTAGAAATAGTTTGATAATAGCAGCGCAAGTTAAAGTTTTTCCGGTGCCAGTCGCCATCTCGAGCAGGAAGCGTTTATTGCCGTTTTGCGCCGATTTTTGAACGGCCTTAATCGCATTTACCTGATACTTGCGAAGGATTTTCAGTTTATTTTTCTCTATAAATTCGCTACGAGTATCTTCGTTTATATAATCGGGATGTGTTTTAATTTCAGGCATTTGCGATTCGGTGATATAGGTTCGAGAAATATTCTCGCTTACAAGTGCATCAACATCGGGAATCCATTTCTTTTCGTCTTCTAATGAGCTTAGAGTCGGAAAGCTACTAATTGGCTCGGGGTTACCAAATTGCATATCCCACAGATAATGCGTGTTGCCGTTACTAAGAATTACATACCTTACGTGTAGAGAATTGGCATAATCGCGAGCTTGTTCTTTAGCGGAAAGCGGAGGAATGCTTTCACGCTTAGCTTCAAGAACGGCAATGGGCTTCTGGTTAGAGCCTAGAAGAAGGTAATCGACAAACCCTCGTCTCGTATTTTCAAAATCGTCGCCCGGGTTTTCGATATCTACTTTGTTTTCTACATCGACATTAGCAGGACCGTCTTCATTATCCAACAATCTCCACCCGGCATCAGAAAGTAGCATATTTATCTTTAGTCGCGCTTTAGCTTCCTTTTGTGCCACGTTATTTTCCTTCCGCAAATTAACTTATAAATATCCTTACTATAAGTATACCGTACTTTCGCTATTTCTTGTCACAAAAGCGGTTAACAACCTCCTTCGCGATGATAAGTCAAAACTTTCTCTGTGTCCAATTCGATCATCTTACCAGACTCATCTATAATCATCAACAAATCTCAGTTCAGATCCGCCACCCACTTTAATTTATTGTGTGGTCCGCCAAGAGCCCTACCTCCTTTTAGATCCTGCAAACTTAAGAAGGTTATCTGCTTATCTTCACTTGATGAATTAGCCTTATTAAGGAATTCGTCCCTAGACAAAGTTTCGCGTTCTTTTAAAGAATCTGCCATCGAAATAAAATAATACCCGTCAATAAACTTTTCAAAATCATCAAACCATGAATTGGCAATTGCTGGACGATTAGTAATTATCAAAACATTCTTAGCATTGAATTTTTTCGCAAAATCGTAAGAAGAGAAAGTTTTACCAAAACGCAGTCTTAACAAGGTTAGGAGGGAGCTGTGACGAGACAATCGATAGAACAGAGAATTGATAAAGTACGCGGGTCTATACTTGACTAGGCGATTAGCAAAGTAAGCATGAAAATTAGCAAAATCTGATATGGTACTAGCATTTTCACTTCACCCATGCTATAATTAGTCAAGACGTTTTATAAAATCTAACGAGTAAAGAGATGGCAAAGAAGAATACGAAACGAAAGCTGATTGGTTTGGTGAGTAACTTGAGCAACCACCGAACTTACTATACTACTGTTAACACCCAGAACCGCACCACAAAAGGTCAGGGTAAATTGACGCTACGTAAGTACGACCCAATTGCAAAGCAACACGCTACTTACACCGAGACTAAGAAAAACCTTGGTCGTAACGAAGTTAAGGCTCGTAAAAGCTAATTTAACAGGATTACACAGAAACTCCCTCGCATTCAGAGGGAGTTTTTATTTGGCAAGAATGTTTGGCTATTTCCTCAATCGAGATTTCATATCACGAATGGTATTCATATAGTAAAGAAAAGCGTCGTATGGCGAATCATACGGGCTAAAATAAGCGTGGACGTCGCCGTCGGTAAAATTCTTCGTTCCCATATAATAGAAGTGGTCTGAAGTTTGCAATTTTCGCCAATCGCTAATCAAACCCTCATCCTTACTATTCAAGACCTCATCTTCAATCTCATAGACATATCGCAAAGCTTCTTTCTGCAGGCTGTTTCCGTTCCAAGCCGTCAAATCCCGCTCGGCGTCCGCCCACGTTACAGGCGACAGCATACTTATTTCACCAGCAGGCGCATTCGCGTCCAGCGCTTCGCTAACGGTATAGAAAGTATTACCACTAGCACTCAGCCATTTATCAACAAACTTCTCAAAGAAGCCAAAAATCCCAGATTCCGCCCATTGATGTTCGCCGAAAGTTTCATAGTCCATGAACAAGTTAAGCAGTGGCGCGTAACGGACAGAATCTTCCACCCAAGTATTAAACTTATCCGCGGTCAGCGGCCATTCATTCCATTTTCGATCACTGAACCTAAACGCCAAATCATCGCTCAGTCGATAATTCTTAAGTAGCAATCCAATTTTCTTCGTGCCTCTCGGGCGATATACATAATTCGGACTGCGCCAATTTAGAATCGGATCCCAACCCTCAGCCAACACGCCCTTAAAGCTATCCTGCTCAGCCCATTTTGCCAAATCGTCGCTATACGCCAATTCCGTATTAGCCAAAACTCGCGTTTCCGCGCCAAAAATCTCGCGAATCTTCCAGCGGTGAAGCTCAATTTGACACTCGAATTCCTTGCGTGAATAGAAAAACGCCAGGCTGTGATGATACGGACTTGATAAGATTTCTACTTGACCAGTCTTTACCAAGCGCTTGAAACTTTCCAAAACTTCAGGATTAAACCTTTCGGCTTGCTCTAAAAACGTTCCGCTAAAACTCAGCGAGATCTTAAAATCAGGATATTTTTTCAGCAATTTTTCGAGCAAAGCATTCATCGGCAAATACGACTTTTCTGCAACTTTTTGGAATATTTTTTGATTGTCCTGATCTGGATTTTGGCCGCCAGAGAAATAATTATGCTTCCAAGCCACGTCAAATATACTATACTCGCGTATTCGCCACGGTTGGTGTACGTGTAGATATAAAACTATTCCTTTATTTTTATTCATACCAGCGCTCCTTTGTACAGTTTCAGACATTTTTTAGCGGCGTCCTGCCAAGAAATTTTCGCGTATTCATTCTTAACGTTTTTCTTCAAAGACTTCTGTAAGGCAGGTGATTCAGCGATATTAACAATTTCATCCGCCAATTTATTCACATCCCAATAGTCAAACCGCATAATATTATTCAGAACCTCACCAACGCCAGATTGACGACTAATAAGTAACGCCGTGTCATGATGTGCCGCCTCCAGTGCGGTCAGACCAAACGGCTCAGAAACCGAACTCATCACAAAGACATCAATCAAACAGTAAATATCTCGCCACTGTTTTCCGCGCACAAATCCCGTAAAAATCATCTTATCGCTAATCCCTAAATCTGCCGCTAGCTCAATCAGTTCATCTCTTTGCTCGCCATTTCCGGATAAAACAAAAACAATCTTCTCGTATTTATCAAGCGCCTTCGCTGCAGCTCGCACAAAATATGTCAAACCCTTCTGAACCGTGAGTCGTGTCAACGCGCCAACAACCGTATAGCCATCCTTTTTCAACTCCTCCAAATATCTGTAAGTACTGGCGTCATACTCATGCGGCGGCAAATCAGCCAAATCAATCGCGTTATAAACCACCTCAATTTTCTCTGGCGGAATGTGATAATTCTTAACAATTATTTCCTTCGTGATTTCACTAACGGCGATTATCCGATCAGCCATCAACAAGCCTTGTTGCTCAATTTCGTGAACCAGAGGATTTCCTGACTGCTCGCCAGAACGGTCAAATTCCGTCGCGTGAACATGCACAATTAGCGGCGCACCAGTCATTTCCTTAGCAATTATTCCAGCTTCCATCGTCAACCAATCATGCGCGTGAATCGCGTCGGGCTGATGATTTTTCACAAACTTCCGAACGTATTTACCGTAACGCCTCTGTACGGCACGCATTGGCGAAAGACCATACTCGTCCTTAGCGTTTTCACGATCTTCCTCTGAACCGTTATTATACGCACCCAAATCGTGATAATTCGGCGGCAAAGGAGTAGCTGAATAGATATTCATATAGTCAATCCCAGGATGCTCGGCGGTGTAGGGGATAATAAAGTCAATATCAACGCCCTCCGAAGCAAGCGCCTTCGACATCTGATAGCAAGCAACACCAAGTCCGCCACTATTGTGCGGAGGAAGTTCCCACCCAAGCATTAAAATTTTCATCTCTGAGTTAATTGTAGAACTACGCTTATGTTTTTTCAAGGTATTTCGGGATCTTTTTCACGAGTTTTTTATTTTTCACAATTTTAACATTTGCGACAAAGCTAATTCGTGATAAAATGGTTGCTATAGGAGTGTAGCTCAGGTGGCTAGAGCACTGGTCTCCAAAACCAGGTGTCGGGGGTTCGAGTCCCTCCACTCCTGCCAAGATTCTCGCTTGAAAGAGAATCTTTTTTATTAGTCAAAAATCTGCTATAATTTCTCAATATGAAACCTTTATCACCTTCACTTCCGCATATTATCGCCATGGTTGGTGCGCCAGGTTCAGGGAAGACGCAATTCGCTGTAGAATTTGCGAAGATTTTCAATTCTCCAGTGGTAAGTTCTCGACAATTTGAAGTTTTTACGGACAATACAAAAACCATTTCTGACGCAACATTGTCGCTTTTGGAAGAATTTTTGAAGACTAAACAAACTGTCATTTTGGACGGATCGACCGATCAGCGCACGAATCGTATGCGTATCAATCGCCTTGCCAGGGAATATGGATATAAAGTCCTATTTGTTTGGGTGCAAACCGATCCAGCCACAGCCAAACATCGCTGGATAAAGACTTATGGCGGAAATGACGAATCTTTTGAACGACGATTGAAGCAGTTTTCGGCACCACACAGCAGTGAGTCTTACATCGTGATCAGTGGTCGGCACACCTTAAGTAGCCAGGCTCGCACCGTTCTTAAGCAAATTGGCGCCAGTCGCCCAGAAGCTCCACGCCGCCCAATTGCCGGAAATCGCATTAACATAGGTTAGTTATGACAACTATTACCGACGAAGAATTCGGAGAAATTGTCGTTAAAAAACGTAGCTTAGCGAAGACTGTTAGTTTGAAAATTGCGCCAGACGGACGAATACAAATTACAATGCCGCCATATGCGCCGCTGTTAGCCGCGAAGGCATTGGTTAAAACTTCCCGCAAGCAAATCCGCGAATTAGTTTCTCAATACAGAGAAAAACTTTCTTACACGGAAAATCAGCAAATTGGCAAAAGTCATAATTTATTGGTACAAACGACCACAAAACATTCGAGTGTAAAAATCGTCGGAACGCAGATACTGGCAGAAATCAACGAGGCAGAATCCGTCGAATCGGCCGCAAACCAACAGCTTATCCGCAGCAAAATTCTGGTCGCGCTCAGAAAAGAAGCCAAGTCATATTTACCAAGGCGATTGTCGTTTTTAGCGAAAGAACACGGCTTTTCTTTTGCTCGGAGTAAAATCACACACTCGTCAAGTCGCTGGGGAAGCTGCTCTTCATCTGGAACGATTAGCTTGAATATCGGGATGATGAACTTGCCATTTGAGCTAATTGATTACGTAATTATCCACGAATTGTGCCACACCAGGCATATGAATCACTCGACGAAATTCTGGGACGAAGTTGCCAAATTTGACCCGCATTATAAAATCCACCGAAATGAATTGAAAAAATATTCGCCATACATATAGAAACGCATATGCTTATGTTATACTTTAGCTATGTGGGCGCTAATTTTTCTATTGATCACTCTGAGTGTTGTTTTAGGTGTTATAGCTATTGTTTTACATAAAATATTGTCGGAAATTAGCGATAAATCTGATTATAAAAATGATAAAAAAAGCCTCAGCGAGCACCAAAGAATGATCACGCTTATCAATAACATTACCGACGCGATTCTCAGCACGGACGAGCATGGAATTATCAATACGTACAATTCTGCGGCACTTAATTTGATTGATACGAACAGTGGAATTAACGGCGAACATATCAGTCAAGTCCTAAATCTTGAAACGACAGATAAAAAGCCGATTGACATTTTTAAGGAGCTCACCAAGTCTTCCGCAATTCGCCAGCGCGACGACATTCTAATGAAAATCGAAGATGGCGATTATATTCGCCTGGAAGTTACGCTTGCGCCAGTTCAGGGCGGCGACAAAATGACACCAGACGGATACGTACTTATCTTGCGCGACATCACGAAGACGAAGAGCCTCGAAGAGGAGCGTGATGAATTTATTAGCGTAGTTAGTCACGAATTACGCACGCCAATTGCTATTGCTGAAGGTTCGCTGAGTAACGCCAAATTGCTGGTCGAGCGTAAAATGACTAGCAAAATTCCCGAAGCCATCGACGAATCTCATAAGCAAATTTTATTCTTAGCGCGAATGATCAACGACCTCAGTACGTTATCACGCGCCGAGCGAGGTGTGGCTGATGAAACGGAAATAATTGACGTGACAGAGCTGGCGGCTCAGATAAATTCCGAATATTCACCTCAGGCGGACGAAAAAGGTTTGGCTTTCAATTTGGATATCGGCGGGCGACTTGGCGTAGTTAAGGCTTCTCGTCTATATCTGGAGGAAATTCTCCAAAACTTCATTACCAACGCCATTCGATATACACAAAAAGGTTCCATAACTTTATCAATCAAGAAAAATAAATCTGGCGAAATCACCTTCAAGGTTATTGACACGGGAATTGGAATCAGCAAAGCCGACATAGCAAAAATTTTCGACAAGTTTTACCGCGCAGAAGATTATAGAACTCGCGAGACGAAAGGCACGGGATTAGGCCTATACGTTTCCGCTAAGTTGGCGAAGAAATTGGGCTGCAAAATTGAGGTAGAAAGCCGATTAAACCACGGATCGACGTTCGGATTCAAGCTGAAAGAGTTTAAAAATAATGACAAATAATATTCGGTCAACTTGTTTTTTTGACTAGGATGAATTATAATGACTATTGACAGTCTGTGAAAAACAGACTTTTTAAATTGGGAGAAAATATGGCACAGAAAGGCAAGGCAAGCAGCAAAACTACGGTTCGTCGAATCAAGGCTACCGACGACGCGCCAAAAAAAGAAAAAGCTGTAGCAAAAAAAATCAATAAACCAACCAAAATCACCACAAAAGCGTCTAAAAAGTCTGGCGAAAAAGGTGGATTGATTGAATATTTCAAGGGCGCTTGGGAAGAGTTGAAGCTAGTTCGCTGGCCAACCCGCTCAGCAACTTGGGCAATGACAGCGGCGGTGCTTATCTTCACCTTTACGTTTGTCGTTCTGATTTTATTACTTGACGCCGCATTCAACTGGGGCTTTAACCAAATTTTGAAATAGAGGAGATATTATGAGTTCAAAACGATATGACGACAGTAAGCAATGGTACGCAATTCACACTTATTCTGGCTACGAAGAAAAAGTTGCCGAATCAATCCGCCAGCGAATCAACGGCGTCGATATGGCTGATAAGATTTTTGACGTTATCGTGCCAAAGGAAAAACAGATCCAGATTCGCAATGGTAAGCGTAAAATTGTTGAAGCTAAGATCTTCCAGGGTTATGTCTTGGTTGAGATGAAATTGACCGACGAAACTTGGTACATCATCCGCAACACACCAGGCGTTACAGGATTTGTGGGCGCCGATACTACGCCAACTCCAGTTTCTGAAAAAGAAATTGCGAAGATTAAGAAGCGAATGGGTGTTGAAGAACCAAAGCATCAGATTGACTTCTCAGAGGGTGAAGTTGTTTCAATTATCGACGGTCCGTTCAAGGGCTTTGATGGCGCAGTGAGCGAAATTGACGCATCTAAGGGTACTTTGAAGGTTATGGTCAGTATGTTTGGTCGTGACACTCCAGTCGAGTTGGACGCTCTGCAGGTTAAAAAAGTTTAGCTTGCAATTTTAAGCATTTTTCGATATAATATTCGAGTTACGCACTACAAACTATAAGGAAGAACTATGGCAAAGAAAATCATTGGTAATTTGAAATTACGCATTCCAGCCGGTCGAGCAACAGCAGGTCCTCCAGTGGGATCAACGCTTGGTCAGTGGGGACTAAACATGATGGATTTCATCAATCCATTCAATGACGCTACAAAAGACATGATGGGTAAGGACGTAATTGTTCATATTCAAGTTTACGAAGACCGAACATTTACCTGGAACTCACTTGGTCAACCAGTTGACGATATGATTCGTGAGAAAGCCGGAATCCAAAAGGGTAGCGGCAAGCCGCACTCAGACAAGGTCGGTAAGATTACTCGCGCACAATTGCAAGAAATCGCTGAGGCTAAAAAAGATCAATTGAACGCAATCGACATCGAAGGCGCAATGAAAGTTATCGCCGGATCAGCACGCTCAATGGGCGTTGAAGTCGTCGACTAAGCTACAGAACTTTAGCAAATAGCCCCGAACTTCTCGGGGTTATTTTATGGTAAAATAAATGATTGTGAAGAATATTTTAGACAACAGTGTAATCTCCGCGCTTAAAAATGGGCAATTGATAATTGCTAAAACTGACACGATTTACGGAGTATTAGCCGCTGCCAATTCAGAAAAAGCCGTCGAGAAATTATATGAGGTTAAGCGGCGCCCCTTGGATGAACCCGTTATTATTTTGGTTGCAGATATTGACAACATTCCCAATCTCACGCCGTCGATCAAACGCAAATATCAAGAAATCTCCAAAAATAGACCAACGACAATCATCACCAAAGTGAGTCCTAATTTTCTGCCACACCTTCCGAGGAACGGCGGAACATTGGCATTCAGAGTCGTGCCAGAATCTCCATTAGCAGAATTAATTCGAACCGTCGGTCTTTTGGTCGCGCCCAGCGCAAATCCATCAGGAGAAGAACCGGCAAAAAACATCACCGAAGCAATAAATTACTTCCACGAATTAGTGCCGATTTATGTCGATTATGGAGAAGTCGCCGACGCTCAACCGTCGCAAATTGTCCGAATCAACGAGGGTGGGGAAATTGAGTTTTTAAGAAGATAATCCTCGGAAAATTACCAAATAAAAAAGACTTCCTCTGAATTACGGGGAAGTCTTTTTGCGCGAGTTACTTCACAAACGGATGCGCAATTTCCAAATCTGGGCGCTTTTCCGCAATTCTCAGCAGCTCGTTATACTTAGCAATTCGCTCCGAGCGCGACATCGAGCCAGTCTTAATTTGACCCGTACCCAGACCAACCGCCAAATGAGAAATCGTTACATCCTCTGTCTCGCCAGATCGGTGGCTCATCACTGTATTCCAGCCAGCATTCTTCGCCATCAAAACAGCCTGAATCGTTTCGGTCAACGTGCCAATTTGGTTCGGCTTGATTAAGATCGCATTGCCAGCCTTTTCTTCAATTCCGCGCTTCAATCGCTCAACATTCGTCACCAAAAGATCGTCGCCAACCAATTGCGCAAAATTGCCCAAATCAGCCGTCATTTTCTCCCAATCTTCCCAAGCTTCTTCGTTCAATCCATCTTCAATCGAGAGAACAGGGACGCGTTCCAGCAGTGCTTTATACGTGCGAATCATTTCATCAGCCGACAGAATTCGATGTTCAGTCGCCAAGTTGTATTTGCCGTCCTTATAAAGCTCGCTCGCTGCAACGTCTAGCGCAAAACCAAAGTCCACGCCTAATTTATAGCCAGCCTGCTCGATGGCGCGAGATAGCAACAAAATAGGCTCCATATTACCATTCCTGACATGAGGTGCATAGCCGCCTTCATCGCCGACCGTCGTAGGATAGCCTTCGTCTTTCAGGATTTTTGCCAATACATGGAAAACTTCCGCACTCATTCGAACCGCGTCCGCAAAAGTTGCCGCGCTAGTTGGAATAATCATATATTCCTGAAAATCAGTCGCACCCAACGCATGCTGGCCGCCGTTCATCACGTTAATCATCGGCATCGGCAAGCACATTGCAGGATTTCCAGCCAAGATATTGACATATTGATACAACTCCACGCCACGAGACTTAGCAGCAGCTTTTGCCACAGCTAGCGACACCGCTAAAATCGCATTCGCACCCAAACGCGCCTTATTCGGCGCACCGTCCAGACTCTTCATTTTTTCATCAATTGCAGCCTGATCGAACGGATTAGAACCTTTCAAAGCCTGCGCAATTTCACCATTGACATTTTCGACCGCACGAAGCACGCCTTTACCGCCAAACGCCAACTCGCCGTCTCGAAGCTCAACAGCCTCGAAAGAGCCAGTGCTTGCGCCAGACGGAACAGCCGCACGCCCAAACGAACCATCACTCAAAGTCACGTCCGCCTCAACCGTCGGATTTCCACGCGAATCTAAAATTTGCCTTGCTTGTATGTTTGTAATTGTTATATCCATAATTACTATTTTATCAAACATTTGCCTCAATCTCTGAAAATATGGTATAATTTCAACATTATCAATCAATGTTGGGAGGCTGATTTGTTAAGATGACAAATTGCCGTTCGTACCACAGAAAGGATTTTTATGGCAAAGAAAGCCGAGTTGCTAGAAAAAGCAGCAGAACTAAAACTAGAAGTCAGCGAGAAAAACACAATCGCTGAAATCGAAGCAGCAATTGCAGAAGCTACAGACGCAAGCAAATCTCACGACAACAAAGACAAAGACGTTGTTGCTGAGCGCGAAGCTACCGTCGCTAAATCTGGCAAACGCAGCCAAAAAGCTCTAGACGAAGCCGCTGAAAAAGCAGAGAAGGAAGCTCGCAAGGAAGCTGGCGACACTACTCCACAATCAGACGACGTCGAAGCTCACGTAAAGAAGGGTCCAAAGCCAGTTACTCGTCCACGCTTGGAGCGCCGCGGTAAAAAATATCAAGACGCTGCAAAAAACGTTGAAAAGAACAAATTGTACAGCTTAGACGAAGCTTTGAAATTAGCTACTGAAACCAGCCCAGTTAAGTTCGACGCTAGCGTTGAAATCCACATCCGCTTAGGTGTTGACCCACGCCAAGCTGACCAAAACATTCGCTCAACCGTAGCATTGCCACACGGTACAGGTAAGGACGTTCGAGTTGCCGTTTTCGCACCAGAATCAGAGCACGCTGCCGCTAAAAAAGCTGGCGCTGATATCATCGGTGACGAAGAATTCCTGAGTCAATTGGATAAGGAAGAATTGAACTTCGACATTTTGGTCGCAACTCCACAGTACATGCCAAAGCTTGGTAAATACGCACGTTTGCTTGGTCCACGCGGTTTGATGCCAAACCCAAAGTCTGGCACTGTCGCTACTGACGTCGCTAAAGCTGTTTCTGAAGCAAAAGCCGGAAAAGTTGAATACCGCGTTGATAAGCAAGCCATCGTTCACTTGTCAATCGGCAAAGTGTCATTCGGCGCTGAAAAATTGTCAGAAAACGCACGTGCATTCTTAACCAGCTTAAACTCCCAGAAGCCATCCAGCTTAAAGGGCGTTTATGTTAAGAGCGTTGCAATTGCCACAACTATGGGTCCTGGCATTAAAGTAGAGAACTCTCTGTAATCTTTATATTTCAGGCAATTAAATCCCGTCGATTCTGGCGGGATTTTTTGTGCTACTATTGCATTTTTCATTTTTTATGATAAAATAGTAAAGTCCGCCTAGATGCTGATGTTCAAGTGAGTTCTTGATTTCCAGCCAGGCTGGATAAAAGAACCTTAACATCTCTGTATCTAGGAAAACAATTCTACTAGGAAGGATGCAAAATGCATCGACACCGGAAGGCACCCTTGTGGGTGCCAATGCTGGCAATTCTTGTCGGCATTATCGGAATGTTCCTCTTCGGAGGCGCAACACGTGCCGCCGAAGAGGCGTCACAGTCAGCAGCAGAAGCCCAGTCGGCTAATGTCGCTGAATCTCAGTCGGTTAGCACCACCGCCCAGTCGTCTGGTGCTGTCGCCACGGCGGCAACCACCAACAGCAACTGTACTTCTCGGCCGATTTCGGCTGGGGAGGTCGAGACGGCTCTGAGGACCTCAGATGGGTCCCCAGAGTACACGGCCTATGAGTCTATTGAGTTCTCCGTCTCCTTGACCCTCGAAGAGGGTCACTGTGCCGGAGACCAAGTGGTCGTCTCCGTACCAAGCGAGTTTGGAACGGACGGCGACCACACGCCAATCCCGATGACAACATCTTCTGGTATTGTCATCGGATACGCTACCTACTCTGATGACCACACCGTGGTCATCAGACTGACCGACCAGGTCGAAGTACCTGGTCGGAAGGACATCCACGCTGCGGCGTGGTGGCGGGTGCATATGAGCGACGCCCTAGTTCCCGGGGAAACCCGGGAACTTCGCTGGACTGTCGACGGAGTCATCCGTCGACAGTCTATCCAAGTGGGCGTCTGCGAAAGCTGCTCCACCATCGGGAAGGACCCCTCGAAGTGGGGGTCCGTGGACGGGAGCGCGCAGCACGTGACAATCGTGCTGCCCACCGCAACGGAAGACGGTCAACAATTTGTCGTGACAGACACGTTGGCCTCACCGGGTCAAAAGTTCATTTGCGATGACCTGCTAACCGGGAGAATCGGCGTTTACCGCTCGGCTGGCCCCTGGGGTCAGCCGATGTACACACGATACATCGAGCCTGATATTGCTAGCTGTTCTAGCGATAAGGCTACTATCTCCGTCAAGTTGGATAAGGGCGAAAAGGCCCGTTTCCAGATTAACGTCAGTGTCAGCGCCACGGACCCCGGTCCATGGCGCGACGTTGCCAATATCACATCCCAAGACAAGTCTTGGGATGTGAGCGCCCAGATTATCCGCAGAGAATCCGGCGGTAACGCCGGATTCGATACCAACCCCGTGGTACCCACGCCGGATCCTACTCCGAGCCCGGCGCCCACGCCGACCCCGGCACCGAGTCCGAGCCCGTCGGCACCCGCGCCGAGTCCGTCGACGAGCCCCACACCGGCTCCGTCGGTCACGCCGTCGGCAACCCCGACTCCCGTGCCTACACCGTCGGCATCTCCGAGTCCGACTCCGACGCCAAGTCCGTCGACATCTACGCCTGTGACGCCAACTCCGGCGCCATCGGCATCACCGAGTCCGACTCCGAGCCCATCGACGACACCGTCGGTGACTCCGGTGCCGACACCCACGCCGTCGACAACTCCGACACCCGTGACCACGCCGTCGGCGACTCCGTCGACAGTTCCAGTGCCCACGCCAAGCGCACCAACACCACGGCAGCGCCAACTGCCAGTGACTGGCGCCGCCACCAGCGCGACCACGCTAGCGATCGCGCTGGTGGCCCTCGGGGGTTTTGCCATTTGGATGCGCCGTCGTCAGGAAGCGCGTTCAAAGGGCCGATCCCTCGTTGAGGGGTGTTAGTTTAATCGACTAGCACCCCTCGACAGGAGGCACGAAAAATAGATACAGAGAGAAAGGAGGTTCGCCCGCCCGCTCTACGGAGCGGGCTTTCTCTTTGATTAGACATAGACGCCTATTGATTTTATTACGTTATTATTGTAAAATAATAAACATGTCAGAATTAAATAACGAAAGTCTATTAGACGGCGCCGAATGCGCGAAATTAGCCCCCGAAGAAGCTAATCGCTTGTTTTTCCAAATAGACCCAAATATTCCAGACCAAGATTTAAGAGGTGTCAGAAAGACAGAAGCCGCGGAAGCCGCCATAGATATGTGCCGAAAATGCCCAGTATTAAAGCAATGCTTAGAATATGCGCTCCGCCACCCAGAATATACAGAATATGGAATTTGGGGAGGTACAACTCCCCCTCAACGCAGAAGAATATCACGATTAGGCAAAAATGCGATAAAAAAGGCGATTAAATCGGCTGGAAAATAATCACCATAACTCTTGTTTTTCGTTGTCATTTCTGCTACAATAGTCTGGAACATTACCAAAGACAGTGGCGACTTGACGTAAAACAAGTGTAAAAATGCCACCGAGGGATGAAACTAACAGTTTTATTTGACGTCTTTGGTAGTGCGAGAATCAAAGACGTTTTTTTGATTCTCCATTACCGCACGTTAACAAATTGGCACATAACAAATTAACTCAATCAAAGAAAGGATTTTTATGGCAATTTCACGCGATAAAAAACAAACTTTGGTTGCTGAACTGACAGATCTATTAAAAGACGCTAAGGGTACGGCTTTTGCTCGATATCAAACCCTTACCGTTGCCGACCTACAAGAACTACGTAAGGCTGCTCGCGAAGCGGGCGTTACCATCAAGGTTGTTAAAAACCGATTGGTACGCGTAGCTCTTCAGGGAATCGATACTTACAAAGAAACCGACACCAGCTTATTGGTTGGTCAATTGGTTTACGCCGTAAGTAGCGAAGATGAAGTTATGCCAGCAAAGGTATTGGACACGTTTGCAAAAACACATCCAGCATTACAACTTGCAGGTGGCTTCTCGGGCGAAGGCTTGGCAATTAGCGAAGCTGACGTTAAAGCATTGGCAGGCCTACCAAGCAAAGACCAGCTCGTTGCTCAAGTGGTATCACAATTGCTATCACCAGTACACGACACGGTCAACGCGCTTGGCGGCAATTTGCACGGACTTTTGGACGGCATCGAAGCCAAAGCTACTGCTTAAGTTTAGCAATCAACACTAGTAACGTTGCATTCATCGCAACAATATAATAATAAAGGAGAATATCAATGGCTGATATTAAGAAATTGGCTGAAGAACTTGTAAAATTGACAGTTCTAGAAGTTAACGAATTGAAAAATCATCTTAAAGAAGAATACGGCATCGAGCCAGCTGCTGCAGCTGTCGCTGTTGCTGGTCCAGCTGCTGGTGGTGACGCCGCTGCTGCTGACGAAAAAACTGAGTTCACAGTTACTTTGAAAGACGCTGGTTCTCAGAAGGTTGCAGTCATCAAGGCTGTTAAGGAAATCACTGGCCTAGGTCTAGGTGAAGCAAAAGCTATCGTTGACGGCGCTCCAGCACCAGTCAAGGAAAAAGTTTCTAAGGACGAAGCTGAAGCTGCAAAGAAAACTTTGGAAGACGCTGGCGCTACTGTCGAGCTTTCATAATTTGTTATACAATGCCAATTTGTTTCGTTTAATCACCGTCCGCTCTGGGCGGTGATTTTTATGTCGCCAATCTTAATATCACGAACCGCACGTCAATTTCAAGAGTAAAATTTGCAACACTTTTTTATTCATATCTTATAGCGCTGTGGAAAATTGGATAAAAATAGATAACGCGACTTGATATAAATGTAAGGATATGCTATATATTAGTTAAGTATTATAAAAAATAGACAAAGGAATTGCGAGAACCATGTCTGAATTACCAGAAAAGCAAATTAAGCGTCTGAGGACACTTATTCAAGAGGCGGAAACCAATTTAGCTGCCGCAAAAGAGTTATTGATTAGCATTATTGGCGACGATGGTCAAGTTGTTACGCCAAAAACTTCGTCAGATAACGTAGCAGGAAAGATTATCGAAGGCGTATTTGACGGACAAATGATGCTCAGTCCTGATGGCAAAAATTACCCAATCCCAGCTAACTACGCTTCAAAATCGAAGCTGGTTGAGGGCGACTTGATGAAATTGACAATCGCTGAAGACGGCAGCTTTATTTATAAGCAAATCGGCCCTGTGCCGCGAAAACAAGTCATCGGAACACTTGTCCAGCACGACGGAATTTACTACGTCGAGGCTTCTGGTCGCGAATATCGTATTTTGCTTGCTAGCGTAACTTACTTCCGAATTAACGTCGGCGACCAAGTCACAATTATCATCCCTGAAGACAATCCTGACGCAACTTGGGCTGCAGTCGAAGCTGCATTGTAAAATATTATGCTACCGAGCGAATTTTTGCTCAGTTACGCCAGTTTTAACGCTGACAATAAGCCTTTTATTGAATGTCAAGTTGGTGATAAAATTGAGCGTTATGAATTATTTGGACAAGATTTATCTCTTAAGTTCGATTTTTCTGTTAAATATTGCGCGGGTTGGGTGGATTTTGAGAATCGCTGTAGTCAGATTTGCCCAGACCACGCCGCAGTCGATGAAAAGTATGAAAATTGCCTAAAATGCCGTGATAAAACCGGCTTCAATCCAGCATTTTACAACGCCAATTCGGTTTCCGCTCAACAAGAAAAAATCAATCAAAATCCGCACTTTGTTTACTTGGCGTACTTCGCGCCGAACGTCATAAAAGTTGGCATCTCGCAAGAAGAGCGCGGAATTCGGAGATTATTAGAGCAGGGAGCGCGATTAGCTATAAAACTAGAAACGTTTTCTTCGGCATTAATTGCCAGACAATATGAGGCGAAAATCTCCAAGCTGGATGGAATAGTTGAAACTCTGCCAGTTCATAAAAAGATGGAATTGATAAAACTACCTTTTGACCGTGCGATTGGCGAAAGGGAATTGCGGCAAAAATTACTTGAAATTGAGCAGAAAATTGGCGTGTCGTTTCCGAAATCCGAGCTAATTCCTTGCGAAGATTATTTTCAAACCGCTGGCGTCGATTTGTCGCGTGTCGTTTTAATGAAAGATTGCGGTCAATTGGTCGGGCGTGTACGCAGCGTCATCGGCTCAATTGTCATCACTGATTACGGCGGTCAGCTGCTGGCTTACAATATCAAAAAGCTTATTGGTTATCGGGCGCAAAAAGTTGACGAAGAAATTGAGCTGGATTTGCCAACCGAGCAATTAACGTTATTTTAAAATACAAAAAATTACCATTTATTTATCTATCTAACTCCAGAAGGAGTTATCATGACTTCCTTCGACAGACAGCCTGCTATTGTGCACAGGTCTGGAGGGATGATCAACGTCTACTACGGCGGAGCTTTCACTCCAGATGGACATGGACATGGACACGTCAAAGCCACAGGTGGACCCCTGGGCGAGAATATCGTCTATTGGAGGCTGCCTGAGAGCGAGGATGGTCAGGTTATCGTCGACAACTCATGGGGAACCGTGAACGGCAACGACTTGCGCGATCACCTCACTGGTTTCTGAGCCATAAGACCTGGATATGTCTGAAAACTATCCATCTTACCTGGTATAATTTCATTATGAACAATTACTCAAATTTTATATTTCCGGCCGTAGTTTTTGAAGCATTTCCAATTCTGAAAAAAATGGGTTATGTTCGACAATTCGCACCACTGATACCGCTTAGTCCAGATACGACTTTTCACCTATTCGGCGGTAAGGATGGATACTTTCTTATACTAGTTATGACCGACTATGCCGACCCAATAGATCAAAGTCGAGAACTAAAGAATATTTCTGGTGAATATGCGTTTGAATTTACTAAGCTTATCAAGCCGTACAGTAACGATGAATATATTGAGATAAAAGAAAATGATGAGATACTCGAAGATCCAGCCGTATCAGACCCTAATAGTTACTACCGTTTTTATGTCACCGAAACAAAACACAAAATCGATCTGCGCTATCCATAAAAAATGCCGTTTTCTGCTATAATTATCTCATGAGGAGCATGAGGGGATGAGTCAGGCGCTATATCGTAAATATCGCAGTCGCAGTTTGGATGAAGTTTTAGGTCAAGATCACGTGACTAGTATTTTACGTCGAGCGTTAGAGCAGGGAAAAATTGCTCATGCGTACTTGTTGACTGGACCGCGTGGCGTAGGAAAAACATCGGTGGCGCGAATTTTGGCGCACGAAATTAACCACTTGCCATATGACGACGACGCTTCAAACTTGGATATTATTGAAATTGACGCAGCCAGCAATAACGGCGTTGATGACATTCGCGCTTTAAGAGAAAAAGCCCAAGTCGCGCCTGTTTCTGCGCCGAAAAAAGTTTATATCATCGACGAAGTTCACATGCTGTCAAAATCAGCATTTAACGCGCTGTTAAAAACCCTGGAAGAACCACCAGAACACGTGGTATTTATCTTAGCTACAACTGACGCCGACAGACTTCCAGCCACCATTCTTAGCCGCGTCCAGCAATTTTTCTTCCGCCCAATTCCGACGGAAATTATGACGCGCCAGTTAATGAATATAGCGAAAAAAGAAGGATTTGCAATCGAAGAGGATGCTGCCAGGTTAATCGCTGAACGTTCCCGTGGCGGATTCCGTGACGGCATTAGTACGCTTGACCAATTGTCGATTTTAGCAACATCAGACCAGCCACTGACGGCGAATATGGTTACCGAATATTTGGGACTGAGTGACGCGACGATGCTCGGCAATTTGTTGGATTCATATCCATCCAACGACAACGAGAAAGTCTTAAATATCTTTCAGGAATTAGAAAATAGCGGCGCGAATTCAGTTATCGTGTCACATCAATTATTGTCGATTGCTCGCAATAGGTTACGAAAAAATCCGAATCTTATTGGACTGGTTCAGCAATTGATCGAGGTTGATCGACACCCGCACCCAGACTTGAAATTATTGACGATATTCATGAATAGCAATTCTCAGCCGACAGAAAAGCCAGTCGCGACAAAGAAAGATACAACTCAAACTGCGCCCCAAAAACCCGCCGAAAAACCAACGCCAATTAAGCCCGCAGTGCGAACAAAACCGACCGAAAAGCCGATTAAAAAAGAAGAGAAACCAGCCGAGCCAGCAAAAAAACCCACCGCAAGACCAAAGAAAACCGACGCGCCGCTAGAGCTAAATTGGGAAAAAGTCATTGAAAGAGCAAAGGGAAAATCCCTCGGGCTGGCGTCATTATTGCAGAAAAGCCAGTGGTCGTTTGATGGTGAAAAATTGACAATTTACGCAGGTTCCGCATTTTACAAGAAAAAACTGGATGACGCGAAAAACAAACCATTGATCTCGGAAATTATCTCAGAAGAAACCGCGATGGATTTGGAGATTGATATAATTGGAGAGAAGAAACCGCCAGAGGACGAAAAATTGGCGGAAATTGCAGAATTAATGGGTGGCGGCGAAGAAGTTAAGCTGGAGGATATTTAATGGCAGATAAAAGTGAAGAAGTAAAAGGGAAGATACCGCCACAAAATTTGGACGCGGAAAAAAGTTTGCTTGGGGCGGTTTTAATTGACGAGGAAGTTTTGGCGGACGCCGCAGAAATTACTCACCCTAGCGATTTTTATGATAAGAATCACGGATTGATTTTTGCCGGAATGATGCGGCTATTTGAAAAACACAAGCCCGTCGACCTTCTGACCTTAACCGACGAATTGAAGCGAAAGGACGAGCTGGAATTGGTTGGCGGTTCGGCATATCTGACAGAGCTAACAAACTACGTCCCAACGGCAGCGCACGCATCGGCTTACGCGGAAATGATTGCGCAAGCGGCGGTTCGCAGGCGCCTAATAAAAGCAAGCGGTGATATTTCCGAACTTGGCTATGATGAATCGACGACTACGCAGGAATTATTAGAGAAGGCCGAAGCTGAACTTTTCAGCGTATCAGACCAATCAACCAAGCAAGATTTGGTCAGTCTGGAAAGTATTCTGACGGATAGCTTTGATCGAATTGAAGAGCTCAGCAAAAATAAAGGTTCTCTCAGAGGAGTTCGCACTGGATATCGCGATCTGGACAACATGACCGCTGGCTTGCAAAAATCAGATTTGATCATTCTGGCGGCGCGTCCAGCTATGGGTAAGACAACGCTGGTGACGAATTTGGCTTATAACGTGGCAACAATTGAGAAAAATCCCGTTCTATTCTTCAGCCTAGAGATGAGCAAGGAGCAGCTGGTCGACCGTATGCTGGCGGACGCGTCGGGAGTTGATAGCTGGAATATTCGCACCGGAAACCTGAGTGATGAAGATTTTGCTAAATTGTCTGAAGCTATGGGTGAAATGGCTGAGGCGCCAATTTATATCGATGACACACCGGGATTATCAGTTTTGGAAATGCGGACTAAAGCGCGTCGAATTGCCCATGAAAACCAATTGGGATTAATAATTGTTGACTATTTGCAGCTTATGCAAGCAAACGGGAACCACAACGGGAACCGCGTTCAGGAAGTTTCGGAAATTTCACGCGGACTGAAGCTTATTGCTCGCGAACTGAATGTGCCGCTAATTGCCCTGAGTCAGTTGAGTCGTTCTGTCGAATCTCGTACGCCGCCAATTCCACAACTAGCCGACCTGCGCGAATCCGGTTCCATTGAGCAGGACGCCGACATCGTAAGCTTTATTTATCGCCCTGGATATTATGAGCCTGACAACCCAGAAGTACAGAACATTACAGACTTAATCATCGCTAAGCATCGTAACGGCCCAGTCGGTAAAGTCCAATTGTACTTCCACCCAGAGCGCCTACGCTTTATGAGCCTGGATCGCAAGCATGAATAGAATTGTGTTATAATCATACCAATGAAAAAGCAAAAAGTTACCGATATATTCCTTTACCGATGGCGCTACGTTTTCGGCTATACGCTGCTGGCGCTGTTGTATATAGGAGCTATTATAATTTCCGCGTTGCACATACCAGGTGGATTGTCGCAAGCAGAAATCAACATGGTCAATACGACAAATCACTTGAATTTTAGCGTCGAAGGAATCGCCGTCACAAATTTGCCATTTCACCTTCTTCAATTGCTATTCTTCAAGCTATTCGGCGTCAGCTTATTAACAATTAAAGCGCCCGCCGTAATCCTTTCAATCGCCAGCTCTGTCGCTATTTTCTTCCTCTTAAAACGCTGGTTTAAGCCATCCACAACGATTCTATCGTTATTAATCATGGCAACGACTGGTCAATTTTTATTCATCGGACAAAGCGCAACTGTTGGCATTTTATACATCTTTTACACCGCGCTGACTTTACTTTTTGCCACATTAATTCTCCAGAAAGCCCAGAACGCTTCCATTTGGCGAATCAGCTTAGCCATCACCACGGCGCTCAGCCTTTTCACTCCGTATTTTTGGTATATCAATCTGGGACTTCTGATCATAGCCTTTTTACATCCGCATCCACGCTATTTTCTCGTCTCCCGAAAACATCGCAAGTCTTGGATTGTGCCGTCCGCTATTTTATTCGCGATTGGTTGTGCGATTAGTTTTCTTTGTTATAAATCCCACGCGCTATTTTACAACCTCATCGGCATCAACAGTCTAAGTTTTGATATCGTTGCAAACCTCAGGACTTTATATTATGCATACATCCGCATTTTCCCATCAGTCGTAGGGAACCAAATCACGCCAATTATGGACATCAACGCAATGGTGTTAATCGGGCTAGGATTATTCCGCAGCTTCCAAAAAATCTCCAGCGCCCGCTCGTTTATGATTTGGTCGTGGCTAATCTTAGCATTGGCGCTACTCATCTTCCAACCAAGCCTCACCCCGATAATCATCATCCCGCTATTCATTCTCTTGGCGGTCGGATTGGAATCTCTAATGAACATGTGGTACGGACTTTTCCCGCGCAATCCATACGCCCGCGGCACAGGACTGGTTCTTATATCAATGCTAATCATCGTTATGGTGGCAGGCGGCAGCTTCCGCTATATTGACAGTTATCGTTATTTCCCAGAGGCAGCTTCACGCTTCAATAAAGATTTGTCTCTGCTCCGTAAGAATACCGCGCCGACCGATTCATTCTCGTTATTGGTCAGTAAAGAAGAATCGCCAATTTACGAAGCGCTTAAAAAGCACAATTATCACCAGATATCAATTATCCACACAGCGCCAGCAAACGTCGGACAGACTTTATATGTTAGCCACAGCGTAAAGTCTCAAATTCCGCAGACTTACTCTGGGCACCTGTCGTCAGTAATCGTCAATGACCATAAGGACGGCGACCGATTCTATATCTACACATCCGACCGCAAATAGGGTATAATTGTAAGTGTTAAATAAGGAGGAATATGGCGTTTGATCAGGTAAAAATGCTGCAACAATTACGCAAAGCACAGAAACAATTAGGCAAAGAAATCATCGAAGTTGAGGCTGGCGATGGCGCTGTGATCGTACAAATCACTGGCGAGTTAAAGATTAAGTCTGTAAAGATTGACCCAGAAATGGTCGACTTGGAGAGTATCGAAGAGTTGGAACACTGGATCGAAATCGCAGTTCGCGACGGTATGACAAAGGCTCAGGAAGTCGCTGCTGAAACTATGAAGCCATTGATGGGCGGCTTGGGCAATTTGCCATTCTAAAGTCATGTCAATCGACATTTTACCAAAAGCTCTGACTGCTTTAATTGATGATTTTGGTAATTTACCCGGAGTTGGACCGCGTACGGCTGAAAGATATGCCTACGCGGTTTTACGCCGCAATCCCAAATCCGCAAAGCAATTAGCGCATTCATTAGACCAATTGCACGACCGAGTAAAAACCTGCCCGAAGACATTTGCGTTGATCGACTCAGATGACGATGTGTCTCCTTTATACGCAGATTCGAACAGGAATAAAAAAGTCGTTTGTGTAGTCGAGGAGCCGCTAGACATTGTTGCTATAGAAAGAACAGGGCAGTTCCTGGGCACATACCATGTGCTGGGCGGTGTTATCTCACCAATTGACAATATCGGGCCAGAACAATTACACATCCCAGAGCTAATTGAGCGCATAAAAACCGACGACGTTCAAGAGATTATCATCGCTACGAACGCTTCAGTAGAAGGCGAATCAACAGCACTGTTTTTGCAAAGATACATCCAAGAGGCTGGGCTGAATACGACCATCACACGCTTAGCCAGAGGTATTCCAGTCGGCGTTGACCTTGAGTACGCAGACCAAATTACGCTAACTCACGCGTTGGAAGGTCGAAAACAATTATAAGCTCAACAGCTTCATCACCAATAAAAATACCCGCCATCTCGGCGGGTATTTCGTTGCTAGCTTGACCTATTACATTTGGCGGCGGCTAGCGATGTAAGCGATAGTAGCTGTAGTTAGTCCACCTAGGCCTAGTGCTGACATAATCGCGTCACTTGCACCAGTCGTTGGCAATTCTGGGCTAGGTGTTGGTGTTGAAGGAGTGTTTGGTGTAGGAGTAGGAGTTTCCTTACATTCGTCCAAGTTAGTCTTGTGAATCTTTTCGTTAAACTCTTCCTTTTTAATCTCCTTAGTGTACTTCTTGCCACCTTCTTCAATTACACAGACTGTGATCTTAGCAGGAGTTTCCTTACATTCGTCCAAGTTGGTCTTGTGAATCTTTTCGTTAAACTCTTCCTTCTTAATCTCCTTAGTGTACTTCTTGCCACCTTCTTCAATTACACAAACGATCATCTTTGGTTCTGGCTTAACCGTAACAGTTTTTTGACAGTTAGGGTTTCGCCTCTTAACTTCACCAGTTTCTTTGCCGTTTACAGTAATAGTAACTGTGTAGTTACCTTCTTTTGCGTAAGTGTATTGAATTTCTGATGAGTTAGTTGTCTTGATGTTGTTATCACCGAAGTTGTATGTGTAGCTGGTGATAGATGCGCCATCCTTAGCGGTTGCCTTAACACTGAATTTGAAGGTGTTTCGAGAAATTTCAGTTACTTGCAAAGCGTCACATGTTAGGGCAGGCTTTGCTGGAGGTGTTGTTGGGTTACCCCAAACTGGGTTACCACAGTCTTTAATCACACCAGTGATAAATGAGCCGCTATTGTCAAACCATGCGTAAATATTGTAGCTCTTAGGTCCGTCAACGAAGCTCTGACCAGTTGTGTATTGGTAGTAAGTATATCCGTTTGAGGTCTTATAGCTACGTTGTGGCTGAGGCTGACGAGTACCAGCTTTAGACTGTACGGTTATAGCGTTTGTAGCTACAACACGACCGTCAACTGTAATGTTACCGTTTGCGTCAACTACACCTTCACGCATATTTGAGCCACCTTGAACCATAGTCTCGGTAACGTACCACTCTTTGTATAGTTCTTTAATTTCTGTACGGCTGTATGCTGTTTGCAATTCTGACATAGAATGTGTACCACAGTATACAACGTTAAATTTGTTACAGCCGGCAGCCTGTGAAGGTGATGCCAACCAGATTCCACCGAGCATAGCAAATCCCAAAGAGATAGCAATGCCGATTTTCTTAAATTTGTTCATAAAAACTCCTCTTTTCCAGCCCTATCTTCAGGCTTTATGTCCTCATACTAGCACAATCTTTATATTTTGTCAATAATAATTTATAAAAATGTTTATGTTTTTTTTCGATTGCGCAGTATTTTTAATAGTCCATCACATATTATACCACTTATGTAATTAAAAACAATATATTTTATATTAGAGTAAAAATCATTTGTTATAATAAATAATATGCTAGATACAGCTAAACAATTCATTCAATCCGCAAACAATATAGTTATTATTCAAGCCGAAAATCCCGACGGCGACAGCCTGGGCTCAAGCTTGGCACTGGAAGAAGTCTTAAGCGACCTAGGGAAGACTGTTACTTTATATTGTCCAGTAGATATACCGAAATATCTTCATTATATTCGCGGTTGGGATCGAGTGCAGAACGACTTTCCGTTTCAAGCCGACGCTGCGATAATTGTCGATACAAGCGCAGATGTCCTTCTTAGCAAGGTATTAGAAACTCCTGGAGCGCGACATTTCTTAGAAACGCACCCAACTCTGGTTATCGATCATCACACAGCCGAATCGACGCTCAGCTTTGATCATATTATGTTATCAGAAACCGTCGTGGCGACCGGGGAATTACTGTACAAACTGTTCAAGCATTCCGGCTGGAAGATAAATCCTCAGGCGGCCGAAGATTTATTGATAGCCATTATGAGCGATAGCCTGGGGCTTACTACGCAAAACACTACGGCTCAGACTTTCCATACGGCGGGAGAGCTCACAGAGTTGGGCGCTTCCAACGCGGAAATTGAAGAGCGACGACGCGAATTTATGAAAAAATCGCCAGAAATTTTGGCGTACAAGGGAAAATTGATCGAGCGAATCGAATATTTATTAGACGGACAATTAGCGCTGGTGCATGTGCCATTTGAAGAGATCCAGCAATATAGCGACGCCTATAACCCCGGCGCGCTGATTGGCGACGAACTGAGACTGGTTGAGGGTGTAGCGCTTAGTTGCGTTATTAAAACTTACCCTGACGGCAAATTAACTGCGCGCTTAAGAGGTAATTTGCCAATTGCCGATACTGTGGCTGGATATTTCGGCGGTGGCGGTCATCCATATGCGGCAGGATTCCGCGTATATGAGAGCTATGATGAAATCGTACGGGAATTAGTCACAGCAACGGATCAGGCTCTACAAGCAGAATATTGATCCACTACGCTATCGATGATATATTTTTCTCAGGCCTGCTCTATCTAGTTGCTCTATCAAATCATCATTTACATCAAATGCACCCTCAGACTGTAGAGGCCCATTAACTTCTCTTCGCACCTTTTCTACTCGATCTTGCATACTAGGGCAACTAAATATTATTCCATCATCATATGTAAGATAATCCTGAATTACTTTGCCTACGGCATAAGCTTGCAATTCAGAACGAAGTTTTACTTGATTGGATTCAGCAGAGTTTATTTTCAAAACTGGATTAACAACACTATCATACGCATGAGACGTTTCGTGACCCAATACGGCGGTATTAACGCATGTCAGTCCACTCTGGGCCACACTAATAACAGGGCGAAGACTCACATAAGAGCCTGTCCAGGCGCCTTCCATTTCGCAAAGACCAGTATAACAAAACCCGCCAACATTTGCTCTTTCTTCTATTTTTGTGGGCGGGTAATCCTCTAAATAACGATATATATCATCAATACGTGCTCTGGTAGAGTTGTCGACAGCGAGAGCTTTTTCTATTCTATCTTTCTGCACTGGCATAGGAGATATCTGCTTTCCAGAAACAACAAACTCATTACTCCCAAAAAGTGGTATTATATTTTTATCTGTCCAGTCTGAGTCAGGATGGCTGTCTCCCAGCTCTTCACCTTTAACATATTTCACAGGCTTCAGCATTTGAGCCGTATTACATAACCCTAAGGCTAGAATCCCCAACGTATCAACTATCTTAGGCTCCTCTAAAACACCTATCAACCTATCTTTCATGCGCTCCAAAGAATCCGGCGTAATAGGACTATCGTAGCTGGATATTGGCGGGCGCATCGTATACATTCTTTCTCTCATACTTTTTATTATATATTAAATATCTTATTTTGTCAAGCACGAGGTCTTATCTGACGACATAGCTACGACGTCTTAGACCCTAATAGGACTAGGTTAGAACTGATGTCACACCAGGCATCTAATCTTATATCTTCATCTGCTTGTCGCTATTCCTTGAAATTATTAAGTCCCAACTGGGGCTGTTTTTTATATCAATTTTGAAAAACCAACCAGAGTGCCGTACAATAGAATTAATGATAAAACTCTACAATACGCTTACCAGAAAAAAAGACGAACTGACGCCGCTTGACGGAAAAACGGTCAAATTTTACACCTGTGGACTAACAGTTTATTCGCAACCGCACATCGGCAACTGGGTCGGCTATATTTACTGGGACGTGTTGGTACGATTGTTACACCGGCAAGATATTCCCGTTATTCGAACGCAAAACATCACCGACGTTGGACATTTGACCAGCGACGACGATAACGGCGAGGACAAAATGGAAAAAGGTGCGCGCCGTGAAGGGAAGACTGCCTGGGACGTGGCGGAAAGATATATTTCTGTTGCAAATCATGAAGCCTACGACGTGCTGAAATTGATAAAACCAGATTATTTGGTGCGGGCGACGGATTATATTCAGCAGCAGATTGACTTCGCAAAAGGACTGGACGAAAAAGGATTTTTATATAAAATCGACGGCGACGGCATGTATTTTGATACGTCGCTTTTGAAGGATTACGGGAAATTAGCGCGGCTGGACGTGGCGGGTCTGGAAGCTGGCGCCAGAGTGAGCGTTGAAGGAAAGCGCAATATTACTGACTTCGCCGTATGGAAATTTTCACCAAAAGACGCCAAGCGCGATATGGAATGGGATAGTCCGTGGGGAGTCGGTTTCCCTGGCTGGCATCTGGAATGCTCGACAATTGCCCGTGAAACACTTGGGGATTCTATTGATATTCACGCGGGCGGGATTGATCATATTCCAGTTCATCACACGAATGAAATCGCCCAGAGCGAAAGTCTGACTGGAAAACAATTTTCTCAAATTTGGCTACATAATAATCACATAAAAGTTGACGGCCGAAAAATGAGTAAATCTCTGGGGAATATTATTACGCTGGAAGATATTATTTCGCGAGGATTTAGTCCGATGGCATTTAAGCTGGCGATTCTCAGTAAGCATTATCAAACGGAGGGCAATTTTACCTGGGAAATCCTGGAAGCAGCGCAGGCGCGATTGAATCATTGGCGGGATTACGCGGTTCTGAGACATCAGACTCACGACACGCTGGAAGATGACGACGATAAGGACGAGCAGGACGATTCGGTTTCGTTATTAGCGGGACGTCAGGCATTGGTCGAGAAATTGAACGACGATTTGGATACTCCAGGCGCACTAGCATTGATTGATGAAGTATTTTCAAAGTTGGATCACACGCCGCTGGATAAAATTCATCGGCAGAGTTTAGTGCAGTTTATTGATGAGATTGACGAGATTTTAGGGCTGAATTTGGCTGAGTCTACGCCTGATATTACTGACGATTTGAAGAGGTTGATTATCCAGCGACGTCAAGCACGCGCAGAGAAAAATTGGGAAGAATCCGACAGAATTCGCGATGAGCTTCTTCAGGCTGGCGTTGCCGTTCGTGATACGCCAAGCGGCAGCATTTGGACATGGAAATAGCCCGCTGGACTCAACGGGCTATATTTTATTTCGTGATAATTAATCTTCGTTTTTCAATTTCTTAACTAATTTATTAAGAGGTTTTTCGCTTTCAACACGCTTAGACTTGGCTTGCTCCAAGTAATTGTCCAGCAAAACCTTCACGACGCCAGCGGCTGGAATAGCAACCAAACCGCCTAATAGACCACCGACATACAAACCAATTGTCACCGCGACCAAGACAGTCAGAGCCGACAACTCAACCTTCTTTGATTGGATAGAAGGAGAGACAAAGTTATTCTCAATCTGCTGGTAAATCACGAAATAAATCGCGTAAATAACGCCCGCTGTCATATTATTGAAGAACAGCAGTAGTGATATCAACGCGCCAGCAATTGTTGCGCCAAACATCGGAATTAACGTCAACACAAACGTTGCCATAACGGTGAGCATTGCCAAATTGGAATTTATGACAGGGAATGTCAAACTCAGCACAAACACCACGAAACCTGATAATATCGCATCGACTCCAGAAACTGTCAATTGTCCAGAAACATAACCCGTGACCACGTTATACATTCGGCCAACCAGCTTCTTATGACGCTCCATTTTTTCTTCGTCGTTGTATAGTCCCCACAAACGCTTCACCCAAGTTGGACCCTCGAGAAGCATCAGGAATGACAGCACCAGCACCAAGAATAGCGAGCCTAAGAACGACGCCAAAGAACCAACGCTGGACAACAGATTCGTGCCAACGCTCGTGGCCCAAGACGAAGATTGCTGCTTAATGTTTTCCATCATCGAATCGACCTGCGGGCGCAAATTATTCTTATCAATAAAATCATTGACGCCACGCCATTGTGAACTTGCTTGGTCGATTATACTCGGAATACTCTCGACAAATTTGGCAGATTGCTGGACAATTGGCGGAATAACAAACCAAATCACGCAGCCCAAAAGCAGAACCAGCGTCGTATATGCCAGCGCTGTGCCGCCTAATCGGCTTTTCCCGGGCAGTTTTTTAGCAATTGCCGCAACTGGACGATTCAATGCCAACGCCAAAAACAGGGAAATCCCCAATAAAACCAGCGCGTCCTTTGCGGAATAAATTGCCAGACCAGCCAGACCAAATCCCATCACGACCAGCCAAAACCGCACAAATGTTTTCGTGTCTATCTCTATACGTACTTTCATAATTAAACTTTACCAGCTTTTCGGCGTGTCCGCAATGCCGACAGAGATAATTTACTATCATAAGACATCGCGCCGTAGCGGAAAACGCGCACCGATAGCCACATAACAAACACCGCTGTAGCGACCAAAATTGCCGTACCGAGCAAAGCTTCCCAAATTGGCAAATTGCCTATTGCGTTTCGTAACAACAATGGAATCGGCGCGGTGAATGGAAATAGCGACAAGAATTTAACAAAGAAATAATCAGGGAAGGAAACAAACGCCGTGATTCCGTAAAATGGACCAATGAATAGCATCATCACAATTCCAAACCACTGACTGGCTTCTTTGGCGGTCGGCATCATCGCGCCCAAAGTCACCAACATTCCCGTAAATAAAGTGAAGCTTGCGGAGAAAATTATGATCGCCAGACCAATTCTCACAGGATCAAACACGAGCGTGCTCAAGTCCAGATTAGGCAATTGCAACTTCGAGCCAAATGCCAAATAGCCCGCCAAAACTGGCAAAACAATCACCAAAATCTGAATCAAAGCCAACACTATCAAAGACAGAATTTTACCCGTAATCAAAGTGTCAGTTTTAACGGTCGTAAGCAGAATTTCCACCGTGCGATTTTCTTTTTCCTCGGTAGTGCTAATGAGCATTTGATTGCCAAAAATACTGATGAGAATGAACAAAATAACCAAAAACATTCCCGGCACAATCATCTCATTAATGCCGCCGTGCTCTTTTCCGTCCAGATATGTGGTTGATGACAATTGGACTTTGTCGCGTAAAATCGCAACTTGTGCTGGACTGATGCCACTTGCTACCGATTGACTCAATAAGCTCTGCGCCACCGCGCTGTATTTTCCGTTTTGGAATAGCCCAACATCTTTACCGTAAACTTCGACTTTTTGCTTGCTCAAATCTTTTGGAAAATAAACATACGCATCAACCTTATTATTTTTTACGTCGTCAATTCCAGATTCTTTCGATTTGGCGGTTTTGGCTTTAATTGCCGCCAGCAATTCTGGCTTCACCAACTTCGAATCGTCCGTGACTTCCAACGAAAATTCTTGCTTTTCCAGATTTTTTGACGCTTCAATAGTCGTGCTTTGTGACCAAAACATAATGCCATACAGCACGCCAATCAACAGAGGAAAACCCAAAGCTGTCAGCCAAAATGTCAGTTTTTTCAGCGTTCTAAGCGTTTCAAATTTAAAAACCGTCCCCAAATTATGCATTTTACTCATCACTCAACTCCTTCGCTTCGCCGCCGTAAACTTGGACAAAAATGTCGTCCATTGAAGCGCCGCCAAATTGACTTTTTACTTCTTCCAATGTGCCGTACGCCGCCGCTTGACCATCCTTCAATAAAATCAAACGATCACACAACCTTTCAACTTCCTCCATCTGGTGCGTAACGTAAATAATTGTCGCGCCAGCTTTTCGCTGCTCCTCAATTATATTCATCAACAAACGACGATTCACTGGATCAAAACCTTTGGCTGGCTCGTCCATAATCAGCAGTTCTGGATCGCCCATAATCGTTACGCCAAGCTGAATTTTCTGCTGCTGTCCGCCAGATAATTTATCAAGTTGCGTATTAGCCTTATCGCTCAAATTGACGCGCTCCAAAAACTTCAGGGAAAAATCCTTAGCTTCTTTGTGACTTAAGCCTTTCAATTGACCAAAGTAAAGCATCACGTCTAAGACTTTTTCTTTTTTATACAAACCGCGTTCCTCAGGAAGATATCCGAGGCGAATCTGACTTTCCACCGAATATGGCTTGCCGTTTATCAATAAGTCGCCCGCGGTCGGCTGATATAGTCCAAGCAATGCGCGCAACGTCGTAGTTTTTCCCGAGCCATTACTTCCCAAAAAACCAAAAACTTCGCCGCGAAAAACGTCGAAACTCAGATCTTTAATAACAGTTTTATCGCCGAAACTCATCTTAAAATGACGAATCTCAACCATTTTTTTATTATCTGGCATACGCCTCCTTTTCTTCAAATAAAATTATAGCACTTAGCGCAGGAAAAAAGATATAATATAAATATGCGACTGTTGGTTATTGAGGACGAACGAAAAATTGCGAGGGTTATAACCGAATCTTTGAAGCGCGAAAAATACGCAGTTGATGCGGCGTATGACGGGGAAGAGGGCTTTAATTTGGCGGATAGTCAGCCGTATGACTTATTGATTGTCGATCGAATGCTGCCGGGATTAGAGGGCACGGAGATTGTTAAAAAATTGCGCGAGAACGGGAAAAATATGCCAATTCTGTTCCTAACGGCGCTGAGCACGACCGAAGATAAAACGCTCGGGCTGGACGTGGGAGCCGATGATTATTTGACTAAGCCTTTTGCAATTGACGAGCTGTTGGCGCGCGTGCGAGCCTTGCTTCGTCGGCCGCCGATTAGTCAGCCAGACGTTCTGCAAATTGACGATTTGAAAATTGACAAGCAACAACAAACCGTAACGCGAGCTGGGAAGAATATCGACCTCACGAGCAAAGAATATGCGCTGCTGGAATATTTGATGCAACACCCGAATCAGGTTCTCAGTAAAGAAACGCTGATTGATCACGTTTGGGATTTTGACGCTGATATTTTGCCGAATAATGTCGAGGCGTACATAAAAAATCTACGCCAAAAAATCGACAAACCGTTCAAAAAACAATTGATAAAAACTGTGCGCGGCTTCGGTTATAGGATTGAATCATGAAAATTTTTACTTCAGCAACAATTAAGTTGGCGGGCTGGTATTTGATGATTTTGATGATCGTCAGTTTGCTGTTTAGTAGCATTATTTTTCAGGTGGCGCGCTCGGAAGTTGATGCGCAAATTCATAAAATTATCGTTCAAAGGAAGGGCGATTTTCCTGCAATTAATTTGTCAGAGAGAATAGATAATTCAACTCGAAATCTTTTGATTAGTTTGGGCTATATAAATCTTATCGTTCTGCTCGCTGGCGGCTGGTGCTCATATTTATTGGCGAAAATCACTTTGCGACCGATAGAAACCGCCCACAAAGCTCAATCGCGATTTGTTGCTAATGCCAGCCATCAGCTCCGAACTCCTTTGGCAATCATGAAAGCAGAAACCGAATTTGCGCTAAAAAATCGGAAGGCGAATAAAGCGGAACTTACAGAAACTCTGGAAAGCAATTTGGAGGAAATAAATAAGTTGACTGAGCTTACAGCGATGCTTCTGGAATTATCACGGACAGAAAATAAGTTGACACTGGAAGATAAAAGTTTTAATTTGACGGAATTGATATCCGAACTTGTTCGCGAGCGGAAAGCCGAAGCGCGAGTTAAAATGAATTGCCCAGAATACATAAACATTCCACTTCATCACACCGCCACGCGAGAATTGTGCGCGATTTTACTCGACAATTCATTGAAGCATAGCCCGAAAAATTCTGTGGTAAAAATTCGCATTATCCCATCGAAACAAAACATCACCGTCAACTTCATCAACGACGGCACAATCTCACAACAAACTTTGCCACACGTCTTTGAGCGATTTTTCCGCGGCAACCAACAGACGAAAGGCTATGGATTAGGACTGCCATTAGCGGAGCAATTAACAAAAGCACTGGGCGGACAAATCTCTGTTAACACCTCAAAAAACTCAACCATTTTCACAATTTCCTTGCCGATTCTGTAAATTTTCAGCTATTTTTCAGAATTAGATGTTGTAATAGGATTGTTGATTGGCAAAATTGCCGATCCGAAAGGGGAAGTATGAGTACAACATTTTTAAGTAAAAAAGGATTTAAGGAACTTCAGAAAGAAATTTCTGGACTAGAGATTTCAGAGAAAGCGCTCATATTAGAATTGAAAGAAATTGGGCGCGCCAAATCACGCGATGATAAATTACACCGCAACGATGTAATTACGCAGCTGGAAAATATTCAATCAAAAATTTTTACGAAGAAAGATATTTTACGTCACGCTAAGCCGCTACCAAGGAAGCGTGATCGATTGAAAATCGCTATTGGCTCGGTCGTGGATTTGGTGGATCAACAGGGAAAAATTTTCCGCTATACGCTGGTTCATAGCCTGGAAGCGAACCCTCTGGACGGGCGAATTTCCGTGGATAGCCCGCTGGGGAAAAGCCTACTGAACCACAAGAAATCCGAAACTGTTTCCTGGAAAAATGGCTTGGCGACCAAGCAGCTACAGGTTATCAATATTAGCTAATCTCAATTGTCCACCACGACAGTTTAGCTCTCACTGGCAAGTGGGAGCTTTTTTATTTTTAATAGTATTTTATTTTCGTTTCTGAAATTTAATATAAAAACAAAAAATCATCAGAAAGAACAATGGCTTATGTCTGTCTAAATTTTGATTGAACAACCTTAGGCTTAATTCGCAACACGAATAATTGCAGCAGTCTAATCTCCTATGTCTTAATGTCGTTTGAATAAATTAGCGTAAACGCTACTGATTAGGATTGTCTCTTTTTGCCCAACAAAAAAACACCACAAAAAAAGCAATCAATTCTATTTAGCTAACAATTCAAACCCCACTTTTTCGCCGATTACAATCTTTACAAAGCATCTGGCAATTTTCGGCAATAGTTTTTCCGCCCTTACTCCATGGCGTGATGTGGTCAGCTTCCATTTCTTCAATTTCAAAATATTGCCCACAGGCAGAACAAATGCCTTTTTGGCGTTCGTAGGCTTCACGCTTTTCACGGTCGTTGAAAGTGCGAATAGAAAGACTTCGTTCGTTGTCTGTCAAAACATAATCGTAAATACCTTTTTTATTCGTTACATCTTCGTCTTGCATTAGTTTAGAGATTTTACTTTCTAATTCTTCGGTATTTATGTTATCTTTGCCATAAAGATTGTATAGCCTGCCCCAATCAACGCCTTTCATTTCTTTACGGTATTTGATAAAAGTATTCTCGACCCACTCAATAACCGCCCGAAAATAAAGCCATAATTCATTGGCGTTTTGGTCGTGCTGGTGTTTGCTCATATAATCTTCAATATTGTTATCCGAAAGCCATTTCAAAGCTGTTTCTAAGTATTCTTGGCGAATTGGGCTACCATTTACATACTTTTCAGCTAAACCCTTTGCAGGGGCGTTAGATTTAGAAAACTTTAATTTTGCATCAGATAGCCACGAACCCATATAAACTGCATTACGTAATTCTTGGGCAGTTAATTTTTCGCCCGCAATATTGATAATCTTAAACCATTCGAGCTTTTCTTTATCCGTGCCAGTACAGAAATAAACTTGTAATTCATAGTCTAAAATCTGTTTTTGCTCGTCCGATGTTAAGTTATGAAAATAAAAAGGAGTCTCTTCAAACTGAACCGAAAAATCGCCATTCACATACTGACAAAGAGAAATCGTGCGTTGCTGTCCATCCATCACCTCAAAAGTGCCATCATCTCGCACCACCCAATACATTACATTAAGTGGAAAGCCTTTGCGAATTGTGCGAATCACTTCGTCTCGTTGCTCGCCATTATAAACAAACTCCCGCTGATATGGCGGACGAATGTCTAATTTACCATCATAGCCGACTACACCAGCTTCTAGGTTATCTTGATATCCTTTGACGACTTCACCGATAGTGATTTGCTTGAGTTCGATTTTCATTGATTTGCCTTTCTTTTGATTAGAATTCTTGCATAGATACTTGAATACAGCTCACCCGTCTCGCAGTCCTTAAAGGCGAAGCTCTTGTCTTTCTCTGGGTTATATTTTCGATACAGCGTCCCTTTTGCGTTCATCGTGAATTTTCCAGTTGGTTTATTATTTTTCATGATTTCCATTTTGCGGTTTTCCGTGAATTCCACGCTACCGACTATTCCGAGAGCCACGATATTGAATTGTTCAGGGCTATATTTATCAATAAAGGTAATTGGAACTCCCATTTCTTCATAATAATCATATGGAATTTCGGCTACTTTATCTACATTTATAGCCTTATAATTTCCATATTCTGGATAGTCTTCGGGTGAATATTTTTTATATAAAACTATCTCTTCGTGTCGCTTTCTGGTTTCTAGGTTAGTAAACCAGTTTATAGCTGGAACTTTGATATATTTATCTGGGTCTAATCCCTTCCCAACGACAAACTTACGGTTGGATTCAAGAGTATTTTTATATGGCGATTTATACACCATGGACATATTAAAACCATAACCAGACCATATTTTATTTTCTTTTATGAGCTTAAAAATCTCTTTATATGTCAAGGCGTTCATATTACCTAAAATTAAAAATTTCTTATCATATTCTACCAATTGAGCCACATATTCACGAAAAAGTGAAAAAGGTGGATTCGTTACTACTATATCGACTCTTTTTAGCAGCTCTACACATTCCGCACTTCTAAAGTCGCCATCGCCATCAAGATACGACAGGATTTTAGACTTTTTGCCACTGTCTAATTTGGCTTTTTCTCGGAGCAAAATTTCTTTAGTATCTAAAATATTGATGTTGCCACTGCCATCTATATCAGCAATGTCATCAAGTTCAATTTTATAAGCTTTGGAAATAATTTTGTTACGGTTTTTATTACTGTGCTTGATTTCTTTATTTTTACTAAAAAATGATAATTGAATTTCTTGATTGGCAATTGGGCTCGGGTCATAGCAAGTAGTGATTAGCTTCTTTATTCCCAAAGCCTTAAAGTTCATGGCGAAATATTTGAAAAAATTGCTTTCAAATGGGTCATCGCAATTGCAAAAAATCACCTTATCTTTCAGTTGAGTTTTATAGTGTTTTAATTCATTTTCTATATCTTTTAGCCTAGTATAAAACTCATCTCGCTTTTGTTTATTGGCCTGCTTAAGCGTATCGTGTGCCATATAGTTTGACGATTCCTTTCAATAGAGGTCGTCATAAAACAAAAATGGACGACCGCAGTGTCGTCAAACTATCACCGTGAAACAAAGTTTTCGGTGAGCGGTCGCCCATTTCAGACTTTGTTTCACAGCGAATAAGCTGTTTTACAGTGATAGTTTGACTATCCCATTTTACCATAAGACGCCAAAAAGCCGATAAAATACCCTCAGCATTGCTGCTGAAAAGGAGTTGAATAACGATGACTAAAAACATGTCTGGAGAATTACTCCGCAGTAATATAACGAAAAATGACTAATGTTATGACGAAGAACTAGCAAATATCCAATATCAGGGAAAATAATTAAACTAGGCAGTTAGACGACTCTTATCGCCTTGTTAGTTCAATCTCTAATTAAACAAAAAACCAATTCCAATCTAAAAAAGCCCTTTGATAAGCTCGTAAACTTGTCAAAAGGCTCTTATGGCTGGGACGGCAGGATTCGAACCTGCGAATGCTGGGACCAAAACCCAGTGCCTTACCACTTGGCGACGTCCCACTATTGCCAGGACAATGACGATTATAGCACGCCAGACAGAAAAAATCCACACATCCTGATATAATATAACCTAATGAGAAAACAAATTTTTGAGACTTTAAGATTGGAAAAAATCGTTGGCGGCGGGCAAGCTATCGGAACACTTGACGACGGTCGCAAAGCGTTCGTCTGGGGAGGATTACCAAAAGAACTTGTAACAATTCGCGTGACAAAGAAAAAATCACACTTCGTCGAAGGAATAGCGACGGAAATTATCGAGAAAAGTCCAGAGCGAATTACGCCGAAGGACGAAAATAGCTATTTAAGCACCAGCCCTTGGCAAATAATGCCGATGTCCAGCGAGCAATCGTACAAAGCGTCGCTAATCGAAGAGGCTTTTTTGCTTCACAACGTTACATTGCCTGAAAAAATCAAGGTATTTTCTGACGGCGTAGAATTTAATTATCGCAATAAAGTTGAGTTCAGTTGGTTCGGCGATAAAACGGACGACGACGAAAAAGAAACTTTGGACTTGGCGTTTTTCAAACGTGGCGGCAAGGGAAAAGTCATCGTTAACGGAACCAGCTTGGCGCATCCGAGCATAAATAAATTAGCAATTGAAATCCGCAACCTTTTACGAACAAAACCGATTGTCGCGCGCCAATTAAAAACTCTCTTAATTCGCACAGACCAAAAAGGAAACGCCGTCTGGCAATTATACATAAAAGATAAGATAGAAAATCTGATTTCCGACGATGAAGCCAAATTATTATCAGCCAAAGGTGGCGAAATAATCTATTCAGACCCCAAAAGCCCAGCCAGTAGAATCACCGAACGTTTGAACAAATTCGGCGACACAACGCTGAGCGACACGATTTTAGGCGTCGCCTTCAACTACGCTTGCGAAGGGTTTTTCCAAGTCAACATTCCCGTTTACGAAAAAGCCTTGAGCGACATGAAAGCGTGGATTAATTGCAATGAAAAAATGCCGACACTCGACCTTTACTCTGGAGTTGGGACAATCGGCTTGACAATTGGCGGCGACGACGTGACGCTCGTGGAGATTAACGAGCATGCCGTCGCGGAAATGCAGAGGAATATTGCCAAGCTGAATCGACCGAATGCCAAGGCGATTTTGGCACCGAGCGAAAAATCCCTGGAATATATAACGGGCGAGCAAATTGTCATCGTTGATCCGCCGCGCGCTGGACTTCATGCGGATGTTACTAATAGGCTACTGGAAACAGAGCCGCCTCGGATTATTTATCTGAGTTGCAATCCTGTCACGCAAGCGCGAGACGTCAGCTTGCTTCAGGAAAAATACGAAATCGTGCATCATCAAGGCTACAACTTCTTCCCGAGGACACCGCACATTGAGCACTTGGTTATCCTTGATAAGAAGTAAATCGGCTAGCGCGTTAACGCTTAACACGGAACATCAGTAAATTTGACACAGACTCGTGCCGCTGATATAATATTACCACTAATATAAAGAAGGAGTTTTATATATCATGACAGAAATACCCAAATCATCAGAGCGAGAAGTGCCGCAGGAATCGCCAGACGGACAAAAAGCAACTGGCTGGGAAAGCTTAGCAGACTACGACAATGGAGATTCCGACTACACTCATCACAGTCCACTTGAAAAAGTTCCAGCAATTAACGGAAACGACCTTCTCGACAGCGGAGTGTTCTTCGGCGATGCAATAGCGCTGACGCAAAAATACACTTCAACCAGCTCAGAAACTCCAGAGGAAAATCAAGCATTATTAAATCTTGGCGATGTCTATGTGTTCGTAGGTAAAGATTCTGATCCAAAGAAACTAGAAGCAGCCTGGGCGCGAGCTATGCGCGGACACTATGATCAACAGATAACTTTCACTGAAGACATTACTGATACGGTTGAAAGTTATCCGCTAGTAACAGACACCACCCTAGACAACATACCAAAAGAAATCCTTGAAGCTGAAGCAGCGGAAGACGAGGCAAAGCGCCGCGCCGGAGATGAAGAAATTCAGCAAGCAGACGCTATTATTAACAGGGAAAAAGACTACCGAAGATTGAAAGGTGAAGTATGGGATGTAGAGCTTACTTTTGGTGAAGGAGACGAAAAATATACAACCAACGTCTACGGTGACAAACAAAAGCAACCAGAGGAGATTCCGTTTGACTCGGCATCCGAAGCTAAGATTTCAATGCAACGCACTTATGCCATACTGTGGGCAAAACTTATGCAGAAGCGCCTTAATGAAGGTGAAAGCAAAAAAGTAGCTGACGTAGCAGAAGAATCTCTTAACGAGATGGGTATCGCTCTTTCTGAAAAACATGAAAATCTATTTGTTACAGATATCTGTTATGAGCTAGATGCCATATACAATTGGGAGTATCGCGCCGAGCTAGCTGCTTGGTATAATGAAAGACTTTGCGAGGATATAGAGCCGCTTCCAAAAGAAGCTAGATAAACCAGGACTGTCAAGAATGATCCGGCAGGCATACGATATTTGCCTGCCGGCGTTTTTTATGGCGGTTATACTTTTTTCTGGCATTCATTAGCAGTTAATTTTTTGCCAGCGCGGCGGGCTAGCCACCACTGAGCTAGGGCGGCGATGACAACCACGGCGATGCCCGGCCAGAGCAGAGTAATATTCGGCACGGTAAAGTCGAAGAAATCGCGCAGGAATCCAAAGCTAAAGCTTCCAGCCGCTACGATAATCACCGACAGAAGATAAAGCAAGCGAGCGCGCTTGGCAGATTTATCGATGGTTACGTCCAGCATAATTCCCACCAAGAACACCAAATATACGCCAAACAAAGTCGCGGTAAGCACCGTCATCGTTGCGACTTCTGCAGCGTGGCCAGGGAACATAATAGATGTAATACAATAGGTGAACGCGACAGTCACGCCAGTAATTAAAGCAATCGGCGTAACAGCCAGCAAAGTGTCGTGCCAGAATCTCTTCGGATTTATTCGATGCTTCGGCACCGGCGGAAACAGCGTCCACATAAGAGTCGGCATAGTCACCAGAAAGATATTCATAAACGTAATGTGGCGCGGCGAATACGGATAATTCATATCGATAAGAATCGTCGCAAGAAGAAGCGTCACGCCGTAAATAATTTTATGGAAAAACAGAACAGCGATGACTTCGATTGCCTGCATAATTTGATTGCCCAATTTCATTCCCATAGGCAGGGAAGTGAACGAATTGTTGAGCAATATAATGTCAGAAACTCGACGAGAAGCCGGCGCACCAGCGTACATCGCCACGCCGAGGTCAGCCTTTTTCAGCGCCAGAGCATCATTCACGCCGTCGCCGACCATACCAGTGAATTTTCCCGATTGCTGGAATCGATTAATCAATCGCTCTTTTTGGTCTGGCAAAACTCTGGCAAAAATCGTGTAAGTGTCGGCCGCATTGTTAAATTCATCTTCGCTAAGTGCCGCCAAATCCTCGCCTAAAATCGCCTTTTCTGGATGTTTAATTCCAGCTTCCTTAGCGATGTATTGAACTGTGCGCGGATTATCGCCAGAGATTACGCGAATAGTTACGCCTTGGCTCTGCAAAAAATCCACCGTTTCAACAACGCCATAACGCAGGGAATTGCGCAGAACAACCGCACCAATTGCCGTTCCAGAACCATTTTTAAGATCTTTCAATTTGGTTTTATCATCCGAAAATTCAGCCAACATCAACACACGCAAACCATTGTCAGCCCAATCGTTCAGCTTCTTCTGAGTCTCCTCATTTACCGGCGCCAACTTCGACACAAATTCTGGCGCGCCCATCATTAATGTTCGAATTTCACCGTCAATATTCGCCCTCACGCCAGCCATTTTACGCGCCGACGAAAACGCCATCACCTCCAAAACTTTCGTATTTTTTGGCGACGTAGCTTCCGCCAAAATCGCACGACCAGTGATATTTCCGCCGCTGGTTTCATGAGCAATTAACGCAGCAAAGCTGGCAATGTCAGTTTCCGAATAGCCAATCTTATCACTGAACGCCACTACTTTTTCAAGCGTAACTTCATCGCTAGTCAAGGTGCCCGTTTTATCTACAGCCAGCAAATTCAAAAGCGCCATCGCTTCAATTGCTGACAATTTCTGCGGCAAGACTTTCGCCTGAGCTAGTCGCAGTGAGCCGAACGCCAAAAGCAGAGAACTCGCCAACAACAGGCCCTCAGGCACGACCGTGACCGCCGCCGAAGTGATGGTTTTTAAGATGACAACGACGTTATCGCCAGAGAAATAATAGACAATAGCAATAAGTAGCGACAGAACAATTGCGCCGTAAGTCAAGAAGTAAATTGCGCGCCAAATCGCTAATTGCAGAGGCGTGAGTTCTGGTTTGTAACGTTTCAAAACTTGGCTAATCGCGCCAGCTTTCGTGTCGTCACCAATCGCAATTACTCGCGCCGTACCTTCACCAGCCAAAACCGTCGTCGCCGCCAGCACGACATCGCCGTCCTTTTTCTCAATCGACGCAGACTCGCCAGTCAACATACTTTCATTCAGCTCCAAGCCTTTCGACTCAATAACTTTCGCATCCGCCGGTAGTTCATCGCCAGCCTTAATAAGGATTTCATCGCCAATTTTAAGCTCGTCATAACCGACCTCGACAACATTTCCGTCTTTTAACAATCGAGCTTTCGGCGCGCTCATCAACTCCAATTGCCGCAAAACTCGTTTAGCTCTCAGCTCCTGAATAATGCCAATCGTCGAGTTCACGACAATCACCACTGAGATAAACCACGCATCACGATATTCGCGAACATAAACCAGCGCGCCAGCCAACAGAAAAATCACTACGACGATAGGTGAAAGTAGGTTTCGCTTAATAATGTCCAAGTAGTCGCGCATTAGCTTGTCCGAATCCTTCTGTAACTGAACCTTGCGCCAACTCGCCAATTTCCGTACGCGTCAGAATCGAATTGATATATCTCGCCATTTTTCACTTCAGAAATCAAAACTAAGGCAGGATTATACGGTGCCAAAGTTTTATAAAAATGCAAATCTTCATCCGTAACGTGCTTTCTTCCAGGAAAAACTTCGCGGAATTTGCGCTTGCCAATATCTTCAAAATATCGCGGCTGACCTTTTGGCGGAAGAAATAGCTCCGCACGCATACCCATTCGCGAAATTATCTTTTTAACATCAGATAAAATCAACGGCGAAGTCGCCTCCAAATACATCATCAGCTGCTTTTTATTCGTCAAAAATACCGACGCCTTAGCCGTGCGACTAACATCAGCGTGCCACAAAATTATCGATTGAACATCAATTGGAAAACCAAATTTTTCCTTAGCAATTCGCTCCAGTGCCAGCTCGTCATACGTCGCCTTATTCATAGATAATATTTTACCATTTTTTTATGAGGTGCGCGAGATGGCAAAGATATGAAATCTAATGACCAACCTGCCTGGTCGATTCAACTGATTGATGGAGAATATCCAAGTGGTTTTTACCCCTAAACGCGTCTTCTGGATGCTTTTCATTCCAATCAGCGACATTTTCTTCAGTACAATCTTTAATGGCATGATTAACGCGTCCTGAAGACCGCTGACATGATAAAATAAAGCTATGGATTTCAATACTCGTTACGCTAAATTAAACGATAATCAACGACAAGCAGTCGACTACATTCACGGATCGCTTTTGGTAATTGCTGGGCCAGGAACGGGAAAAACCGAGCTTCTAAGTATGCGCACTGCCCAAATCCTAAGACAAACCGACACTTTGCCGAACAGTATTTTATGTCTAACGTTTACTGAAAGCGGCGCCACAAATATGCGCCAACGACTCCGCCAGATTATCGGTGAGGATGCGTATAAAATTGCGATTCACACGTTCCACAGCTTCGGCACAGAAATCATCAATCAACACCGCGAGTATTTTTTCCGTGGCGCCGACGCTCAGCCGGTTGACGAATTGACGCAATATCAAATTATCTCTGGAATACTCGAAGGATTTGATTGGCGGAATCCATTAAGCGCGAAAAATAACGGGGAATTCGTTTACATTAAAGACCTCATCCGCATTATTTCCGAGTTCAAGCAAAGTGGTTTAACGCCGTTAGAATTACGGGCAATTATTGAGGACAATCAAAGCACAATCGCCGAAATCGCGCCAGACATTCAGCAAGTATTTTCCGCCAAAATATCGAAAAAGACGATTGAAATGTTTGCGCCGATAGCTGAGAAAATTGCCAATTTAGCCGCCAAAAATCCTGACGAGAAAAACTCAAAATTGCCAGCCTCAATCACGCCATACGCCAACGTTTTGGCGCTGAGCATCGTACACGCCACCCAGGAAGCACTTGACGAAAACTCAACCAAGCCGCTGACTGCTTGGAAAAATAAATGGTGCGAAAAAAATGCCAATGGCGAATTTGTCCTGAAAGATTTTACCGCCGCAGAAAAATTATCTGCCGCAATTGACGTTTACGAAAAATACGTAAATATTTTATCCGAGCGCTCGTTATTTGACTACGACGACATGATTTTATCCGTTATTCAAGCCTGCGAATCTCACCCAGAATTGCGCGCAAATCTCCAAGAGCAATTCCAATTCATCATGGTCGACGAATTCCAGGACACGAACTTAGCGCAATTACGATTATTGTTTAATTTGACCAGCGAGAACGACGACGATCCAAACATCATGGCGGTCGGCGATGACGACCAAGCAATCTTCAGCTTCCAAGGCGCAGACGTGGGCAACATCCAGCGTTTCCGCCAACATTATCACGACCCAAAAATTATCGTTTTGACCGACAATTATCGTTCCGCCGAGAACATTTTATCGTCAGCGCGGGACGTCATCGCCCAAGGCGCGGATCGATTGGAAAACACAATTGACGGACTATCAAAGCAATTGACCGCACACGCAAATAGCGAAGACTCAAAAGTCGAGATCCAAGAATTCTCATCCGTTAGCGAAGAGCGAGCGGGAATTGCCAAACAAATTGCCGAGCTGATAAAAAATGGCGAGAAACCAGAAAACATCACGATTATTGCGCGCCACCACAAAGAACTCATTGAAATTCTTCCGCATCTTTATAAGGAAAATCTTTTTGTCAATTACGAGCGTCACGACGACATTCTAGAGCAAGACATAATTCAGATTCTGGACAAATTGGCGCGAACTGTCGTGGCGATTAGCCAGAATAATTTGGACGTTGCCAATAGTTTATTGCCGGAAATTACGGCTCATCCTGCATTCGGGTTTTCTACACTGGATATCTGGAAATTGAGTCTTCAAGCTTACAAAAATCGGCAATTGTGGCTGGAAAGTATGCTGGCGAATAGCGTATTTAAGGAATTTGCGGAGTGGCTTTTGGAACGCGCTAAAGACGTACCGAATCTGCCATTGGAAGAGCAATTGGACAATTTATTAGGCTTAACTAACGATGAAAGCGGCGATCTTCCGGTCAATTCTCTCGCCAATTTCTATTTCTCGCCAGAAAAGCTAGATAAAAACCCAGAAGCATATCTGACAATTCTGGAAAGTTTGCGCACTTTGCGCCAAAAACTTCGCGATCGAATCACCGATAAAAATCCAACACTGGAAGACTTTTTGGAGTTTATTGACCTGCACATTTCGACAAAAACTCGCTTAACGCAAATTCGCACACACGCAAGTTCACTCAGCGGCGCCATAAATTTGATGACCGCTCATAAATCCAAAGGTCTGGAATTTCCGCACGTTTTCGTGATTGGGGCAATTGACAGTGCTTGGGGCGAAAAAGTCCGCACACGCAGTCGAGCTATCCGATATCCCGCAAACCTCCAACTTCAGCCAGCGGGTGCTACTTACGACGAGCGACTTCGGCTGTTTTTCGTGGCGATGACTCGCGCCAAAACCACATTGACCATGACTTATTCCCAAACCAACGATTCTGGAAGTGATACGATAATCGCCAGTTTCTTAACGAATTGCACACCAACCATCATTCCAACCAGCGACGATCCAGCCGAACAAATTGAACTTGCTGAAACCGATTGGACGACGCGACTAACTTCGCCGATTGTTCCGGAATTAAAGGATTTATTGGCGCCAGCGCTGGAAACGTACAAGCTTTCCGCGACGCATTTGAATAATTTCCTCGATGTTTCGCGCGACGGGCCGCAGAATTTCTTATTGAACAATTTACTGCATTTTCCATCCGCCAAAAATTCCGCCGCAGCTTACGGAACCGCGATTCACAGCAGCCTTCAGCAAGCACATTGCTCATTCAGCGCCGATCACCAATTGCCAAGCACCGAACGAATCCTCCAATTTTTCCAAAAATCCCTCGAGAGTCAACATTTGCCAGCGGACGATTTTCAATTGTATTTAGACAAAGGGAAGTCGGCTTTGACTGCGTTCTTAAACGCCAAATCTTCAGATTTTCACGACACGGACTTGGCGGAACTGGACTTTTCAAACCAAGGCGTAATTATAAATAGCGCCAGATTGACCGGTAAACTTGACGTTGTCGACATCGACAAGCAAAACAAAACCATATTTGTAACGGATTATAAAACTGGCAAGCCGTCGCATTCTTGGAAAGGTTCGGCCGATTACGAGAAAATCAAACTTCATAAATATCGTCAGCAATTGATGTTCTATCAGCTGCTGGTTGAGCATTCACGCGATTATGGCAATTTCACGTTTACTGGCGGGCGATTACAATTTGTCGAGCCAGACATGAAGACCGGCGATATTCTCAGCCTGGAAGACACATTCTCCAGAGAAGAGCTGACTGAATTTACGCAACTGATTGAGATTATTTGGCAAAAAATAACCACGTTAGATCTGCCGGATATTTCTGGCTATTCGGCGGATTATAAGGGAATGTTGCAATTTGAAAACGACCTACTGGCGGGCGAAATATAAAAATATTCTGATATATTGTTGCATTTTTTTATAGTTAGTGTTATTATAGTAAACGCTTTCGTTGACGAAGCTAACTTCTCGGCTTGGTGTCGCAAATGACACCAAACCCTGACCATGCTTCGCACAAAAGCATGGTCTGAAAGAGGGGTTAGTTCCTTTCTATTGCCGCAACTCGCGGCGGAGAGGGGGTGAAACCCATCTTTAAGTCCGACGACGACCGCCGCCGCGAAGCGGCGGAGCAGGCGGGCAAAGTTTGCCCCGCCTGCGGTGGAACCGGCACCTACGGTGTAGGTGGTCGCGGAGCGTGGACGTCTAGTCCCTGTTCCAAGTGTAATGGAACGGGGCAGTCCCGGTAGTTTAAACTTTGGCGGTCGGGGTTTGTGCGACCCCGAAACCCGCTGACCCCGCGTCAGCGAAAGGGCGTCCGTCCGCCCCTGGCTTGATTCGCCCAGCTGGTAGACCAGAAAAGAATCACAGGACACATAGCTCCAACGGCAGAGCGCCCGCCGCGTCGACAACGATGTTGGCGCAGTGGGAGGTTGCGGGTTCGAGTCCCGCTGTGTCCACCATCCGGCAATTAAAAAACCTAACGCTATCGAGCGCCCCAACGGGCGGCGTTCAGGTTCATCAATGCTTCCTGCTAGATAATGACGTCTAGCAACGTGAGCCGGCACGTGGAAGTATTGATGTTTTCCCAATTTTACGGGTTCGCGAGTTCACTCGTGGTAGTCGATTTCAGCGTTGAAATCAACTCCGAGCAGAACCGCTCGAGCCCGCCACACCCCATCTCAATGACGAGATGGGGTTTTCTCCTTTTTGTGATAAAATAACAGAGATGACATCGTTTTGGAATGATTTACCACAGCCATTTTTCATATTGGCACCAATGGAAGCCGTCACTGACGTCGTGTTTCGTCATGTCGTGAAACAGGCTGGCGCGCCAGATATATTTTTCACTGAGTTCGCAAATGCCACCGGCTGGGTTCATGCTGGCGATAAGGCCATAGCTGGGCGATTAATTAAAACCGACGATGAGCAGCCACTAATTGCGCAAATCTGGGGTGGCGAGCCAGGGGATATGGAAGCTTTCGCGAAGCACTGCGCGGAACTTGGCTTTAACGGAATTGATATCAATATGGGTTGTCCCGCCAAGTCTGCAATTAAAAGCGGTGGTGCGGCTCTGATTCGTCGACCCGACATAGCGATAGCCGCAATTGACGCCGCCAAAAAATCTGGATTGCCTGTTAGCGTAAAAACTCGGCTGGGCTATACTTATGTCGATGAATGGCGAGAGTGGCTTACGACAATTCTCAAACAAGACATCGTGAACTTGACGATTCATCTGCGTACCAAAAAAGAGATGAGCAAAGTCTCAGCGCATTATGAATTGATTGACGAGATTGTTAAGCTGCGCGATGAAATTGCCCCACAAACGCTCCTGACTATCAACGGCGACATTCGAGATCGAGAGCACGGGCTGGAAATTGCCAAAAAACATCCCGGCGTGAACGGAATTATGATTGGGCGAGGCGTTTTCAGCGATCCGTTTTGCTTCCGCGAATCGAAAACCGACACAGAGAATCATAAAGAAGAACTATTGGCGCTTCTTAATTATCACTTGGATTTATTTGATTCTTACCAGCCGATTTTAGGGCGACCTTTTGAAACTCTAAAACGTTTTTTCAAGATTTATATTCGCGATTTTGACGGTGCCAAAGAACTACGCGAACAGTTGATGTACACTACGACGACCGACGAGGTGCGATCAATACTTGCACACAACGATCATCCACATTATACTTATTGACATGACAACAAAAAAACAAAAACTACAAAAACAACAGGCCATAGACACATGGATCGTCATAGCATTATGGGTAAGTGCTATCTGGTTCTCGCTCGCACGCGGATTCATTACTGGCATCGGCGGTTGGGTACTAGCACTACTTGGCCCGTGGGCGCTTATCGTTAGCTGTATCTGTCTTGCAATCATCTCCCGACAAATGAAAAAACGCCATGCATCAAAAGACCATCTCACCACAATAGTACGTGTTTCCTTTATCGTCATGTCAATCTCATTATTTATCTGCGGCCTTGCAATGCCTGATTTTAGTGACACGGAGACCTTTTCAACATTATCCGTGTATACAAATAACGCTATTTCATTTGAAACATCAAAAACTATCGCCATTATCTCAGGGTTTGTAGTGGTTCTGTCTCTATTCGTGGCTGTTACTTTTGGTATCGCTGAAGACAGAGAATAGACGACGGAAGACGTCGCTATTTAGATTAGTATTAATTAGAGTCTTAGTACTATACGCAAATTGATTGAAAAAGTATAGATAATATTATATAATATAAATATGTTATCTTCAGAAATGCGTGCATGTGGCATATTACACCAGGATAAGCCAAAGAGAAAACTGCGTACGGCAATAGAAAATACACCCAGCGGACAACTCCTCATAGTAAACAATACACCACTGAATAGCGTCACTCGCGGTCAAAGACTTACATTTACTCCCGTTGAAGATTATTATACAGGACGACGGGACGCAACAAGTGGCATCATGTTCGGAAATATGTCAACAAACGACATAAAAATACCTGTAGCGATTAAGCCTCATGACAATATCGCTTCTGCACTTTCAGAATTTTGTATTACACAACATCTTATTAGCGAAAGACACATTAAGCCATACTAACCACTAGGATTTTTATCAGGAAGAGATTCTATATATACACTATCAGCATTCGAAGACGATGTTGTGAGCTGTGACACGATTACCGACAGCACGGACAATCCTAAAAAAATACAAAAGGTTCTGCTTATGGGAGCAGCGACACTCGCGAGGCTACATAAATCGGGAGTTGCACATGGCGACGCGCAAATTAAAAATACCGCATTCAGTGTAAAGACAGGAGAGGAGCGAGCAATAGACCTAACTTCCTCTTATTTTGATAAAAGTGGTCGCGGCATCACTGATGACATGCATTCGTATATAGATACATTACCCGATTACATTAGTCCAACGCTAGACAATGAGTATATCGAGAAATATTTTATTGATCCATACTTATCTCTAGTCGCTGGTGCACTATCAAAAAAGCAACAGGATAGTGTTCATCGCGTTACTAGTAGTCTATGAGTAGATCTGTATAATACCTTTCAATCTTCACGCCCAGTTTAAGGCACAAAAAACAAAACCCCGACGATATCGACAGGGTCTTGTCTAATTATTTACGCGCTCAAACTTAGCGTCGTCGCTTACGTCTATGAAGATCGGCAACCTTCAATCGCACCATATGACGATCGATAAGCTGCTTGGCTTTCTCGCGCTCAACTTGATCGCCAGCTTCATCACGCGCTTTGATAGCACGCTCCAGAGCCTTCTGAGTTTCCGCCTCGATGATGTCATCACCGTGATCAGCTTCATCAACCAGAATCTGCACCGACGAATAGTCAATTTTTACCACGCCACCAGAGATTGCGAAATACTCCAACTGATTATCAGAATCTTCTTTATGTCGACGCACGGTAATCACGCCGTCCCGTGCAATCGTCACTAGCGGCTCATGGCTTGGGAAAACGGAAATTTCGCCGTCAGTGGTCGGAATTGACACCGAATAAACTTCTTCGTCAACCTTCGTACCGACAAGTGTGACTAATGACAATTTCATGACTATTTAGCTTTCTTCTCAGAATGTTTTTTAGCCTCGGCAGATTCAGCTTCAGCGTCGCGAGCAACTTGATCAGCCAGCGTACCCTGAACCATATAGAACCAGTTTTCAGGCTTATCGTCGTATTTTCCAGCCAAAATATCGGAAGCGTCGCGAATGGTATCTTCCAATTTAACGTAAACACCTGGATTTCCGGTAAACTTCTCAGCCACGTGGAACGGCTGCGCCAAGAATCGCTGAATACGACGAGCGCGGGCAACAATCTGCTTCTGATCGTCCGACAATTCTTCCATACCAAGAATAGCGATGATATCCTGAAGCTCTTTGTATTGCTGCAGAATTCGCTGAACCTCGCGCGCCACGCGGTAATGCTCTTCGCCGACAATTTCTGGATCAAGCGAGTTTGAGCTCGAGTCCAAAACGTCAACCGCTGGATAAATACCGATTTCCGTCAATGCGCGGTTCATCACAATTGTAGCGTCAAGGTGAGCAAAGGTTGTCGCAGGAGCTGGGTCGGTCAAGTCGTCAGCTGGCACATAGACAGCCTGAACAGAGGTAATCGAGCCTTTCTTCGTTGAGGTAATTCGCTCTTGCAAAGCACCCATTTCTTGCTGGAGGTTTGGCTGATAACCAACCGCACTTGGCAAACGACCAAGCAAAGCCGACACCTCAGCACCAGCCTGAGTATAACGATAAATATTGTCGATAAATAGCAAGACGTCTTTACCTTCATCGCGGAAAGCTTCAGCCATAGCCAGACCTGACAATGCCACGCGCAAACGTGCTCCAGGTGGCTCGTTCATTTGCCCGAAGACTAGCGAAGTCTTATCCAAAACGCCAGCTTCTTCCATTTCATAGTAGAGGTCGTTACCTTCACGAGTTCGCTCACCAACACCGGCGAAAACAGAGTTTCCAGAATGGAACTTAGCGATATTATTGATCAACTCAGTAATAAGCACTGTTTTACCAACACCAGCACCAGCAAACAAGCCAGCTTTTCCACCCTTAGCAAGTGGCGCAATCAAGTCAACAACCTTAATACCAGTTTCCAAAATCTCAGTCTTATTTGACTGCTCAGAAAGTGCTGGAGCAGGGCGGTGAATTGGTGCAGTTTTTCCCTTTGGTTGCGGCTTTTCGTCAATCGTTTCACCAACAACATTAAACATTCGTCCTTGAGTTTCCGCGCCGACTGGAACGGAAATTGGAGCGCCAGTCGCAACAACTTCTGCACCACGACTCAATCCATCTGTCGACGACAGGGCAATTGCTCGAACAGTGTGCTCGTCCAAGTGCTGAGCCACCTCCAATACCAAATTCTCATTGCCGTTTTTAACGTGCAGCGCGTCATAAATCGCTGGAAGTTCAACGTCTTGCGGAAACTCCACGTCAACGACCACGCCAACGATCTGAATAATTTTACCTAGTGTTTTACTCATCAATTTTTCCTCCGCATTTCCTTTGTATTAATCTCACTTTTCATATCGCATCTACGCCTCCTGATAATCCATAATTATATCCAAAGAATAACTCTTATCCGACAATGCTCGACGAGCCGGCTCTATCATATCATCAGGGAAGCGTAAGTTCAGTTTCTCTAAAGCCTCTAACGTCACGAAGTCAACCTGCTGGATTCCTTCTTCGTGCGCGGCAGGAGAATCATCGGCAACGTGCCCTAGAAAGAACACAACCAGCGACATACCAGAATCAGTATTTTTCAACAGCACCGACAGCACACTATCAATCGCAACTGTGTAGCCAGACTCTTCCTTCGCTTCGCGTATCGCCGCATCCACCAAGCTTTCGCCAGGCTCAACATGACCAGCTGGAAAATTCCAGGTATCTAATTGACCATAATTATTTTTGCCTTCTTGAACGACCAACAACTTACCGTCCTTTACAACAACAGTACTGACGAATAGGGTTGTGTTATTTATCATTGTTCCATCGCCTCCACACCACCAGAAATTTCAGCAAGCTCCTGAGTAATCGCTCCTTGACGAGCCTTATTCATAGCTAGCGTCAAATCATCAACCAAATCACTGGCATTATCCGTAGCATTCTTCATCGCCATCATACGCATAGAATGTTCACTGGCGCGAGCATCAAGCAACGCCTGCAACAGTCGCGCACCGACTAAACGATACGCCACCGCGTCCAAAACTTCTGGAATACTCGGCTCATATTTGGCGTCAGAAATCGTGTTAGAAACTTCACTCGGATCAACCAAGATTTTCGTTCCTGCTGGCAATAATCTATCCAATTCAGCAGTCTGAACCATACTATTCACAAAACGCGTATAGACAAGCGTAACTGCGTCAACTTCACCATTTTCAAACATATTTACTGCTGTATTCAAAATCGTGTGGAACGTCAATCCAGACGGCTGATCTGGCAAATCTTCATACGTACCGATGATTTTCGTATCTTTAAGGCGCGTTGCGAATTGCGATGCTCGACGACCGATAGTCAAGGTCAAGTTCTCAATTCCGCGCTCGTCATCACGCTTTAACAATTCCAAATACTTCTTCAAAACGTTGGTGTTGTATGCGCCAGCCAGACCCTTGTCGCTGGCCACCACAATAATCAATCGCTTATTTATCTTTCGCCTGGTGAACAGCGGGTGATTGTCGGTTGCGCCTTGGCTAGCCAAATAGGACAGCAATTCTTCCGCCGCCATTGTGTACGGCGCAGAAGCTTTGTCCGCCTCTTGAGCCCGACGCATTTTACTAGCCGCCACCAATTGCATAGCCTTGGTGATCTGCTTAGTTGAGTCCACCGAACGAATGCGATTTTTCAGCGCGCGAGTACTCGGCATGAATTACTCCTCAAATCCTTTCGCTATTTCTTTCGTAGCTTCGTCAATCAATTTCAATTGCTCATCCGAAGGCTTGTCGCCCTTGTTCAACTCACGCATAGCATCTTTAGAATTTTTCCAGAGATAAGTCAATAGGGCAGACTGTGCGTCCTTAATCTTAGAAACTGGAACATCGTCAAACATACCGCCAGTCACCGCGTGAATGCTGACAAATTGCTCCCAGACGCTCATTGGCTGATATTGTGGCTGCTTCAGAAGTTCAGTGAGTCGCTGACCGCGGTCAATTTGAGCCTTTGTCGCGTCGTCAAGATCTGAGCCGAATTGAGCAAATGATGCCAATTCGCGGAACTGAGAAAGACCAAGCTTCAAGTTTCCGCCGACAGATTTAACGGCTTTCGTCTGAGCTGCGCCACCAACACGAGAAACGGATAGACCGGCTGAGATGGCTGGGCGAATGCCTTGATAGAACAAGTCGGTTTCCAGGAAAATCTGACCGTCAGTAATAGAAATCACGTTGGTCGGAATGTAAGCGGAGATGTCACCAGCCTGCGTTTCAATGATTGGCAGAGCCGTCAAGCTTCCCGCGCCAAGTTCATCTGACAATTTAGCCGAGCGCTCCAATAATCGTGAGTGCAAATAGAAGACGTCACCTGGATAAGCTTCGCGTCCTGGTGGACGGCGCAACAATAGCGACATTTGTCGATAAGCCACCGCGTGCTTTGTCAAATCGTCATAAATCATCAATGCGTGACCGCCGTTATCGCGGAAATATTCTCCCATGGCTGTACCAGCATAAGGTGCCAAGTAAAGCAGGGAAGCTGCGTCAGACGGGCTGGTTGCGACGATAATCGTCTGATCCATCACGCCTTCTTCTTTCAATCGGTCGACCAACCTGGCAATCTTCGACAATTTCTGACCAATCGCCACATAAACGTTCACCACGCCAGTCTTTTGACGAGCCTGGTTGATCATCGTATCAATAGCAATTGCCGTTTTACCAGTTTGACGGTCACCGATAATAAGCTCACGCTGACCACGACCGATCGGGAACATCGCGTCAATCGACATAATACCAGTCATCAGAGGCTCATGAACTGATTTACGACCCATCACGCCAATAGCAGGACGCTCAATTAAACCACGTTTCTTCGTTTTAATCGCTGGACCATCGTCAAGAGGTCGACCTAGTGGATCAACCACTCGCCCTAATAATTCTTCGCCAACAGGAACGTCTAGCACCGAACCCTTACGACTAACGCTAGCGCCAGCCTTAACCTTATCTTCGCCGCCAAGAATCACCGCACCAATTTCATCTTCCATCAAGTTCAAGGCAAACGCTTCAACCGTGCCGCCGTCAGTTTCAATTTCTAGCACTTCGCTATAGCCAGCGCTACTTAAGCCATGCACCCAAGCCACGCCGTCACCAACGCGAATAACCACGCCAGCATCTTCCAAACCTTCCGTCGCCTCCAGCTGCGCGATTTTTTCCCGCAGGCTTTTGGCTAATTCTGTCACATCAATCTTGCTCATTTTTCCTCCTAGATTTTCTTCGCCCGCAAGTCGTTTAACTTCTTCGAAACCGTTGCGTCCAGTGTTGCGGTCGGCGTTTGTAGCTTAAATCCGCCAATCAACGTCGGGTCAATTGATTCTCTTAGTGACACTTTTGGCTTGCTATTTTTATCGCTCGCCGCAGTCGCCAGAAATTGCTCTATTTTACGCCTCGTGCTGTCGTCAAGCGCTCTCGCACTCTCGACCGACGCTACAATTTCACCACGCTCAGCCAGCTCAGCCTCAATATCTCGCACCAACAAATCAACTTCACGTTCGTGCTTTTCGTAAATCAAAAGACCAGCAATTTCCTCCAACACCGCGTCATTGCCAGCTAAAATTTGTTCAGCTGCGTACTTTGCCAACTTTCTCCTGGACACCAATCGCATCTATTCAGCCTCCTCAAGCGCTTCCGAAATCAGCTTTGTATCTTTCTTCGCATCAATTTTCTCGCCCAAAACCTTGCCAGTCGCTTCAGCCACCAACTCTAATGTCGAATTGTGCAGGTCTTTCTTTGCGTTTTCAATTTCTTGAGCAATCGTATTATGCGCTTCTTTAATCAAAGCTTCAGATTTGGCAGTCGCTTTTTTAGCCGCTTCTTCAACGACTTCGGTCGCTTCTTCTCGAGCAGACGCCACGATGTCGCTAGCTTGCGCTCGCGCTTTTCGCATCATTTCGGCGGTCATTTCTTCAGCTCGATCGGCATTTTCCTTGGCAGATTTTGCCGCCGCGTCAGCCGCCTTCAGGTCTTTTTCTCGCTTGACGAGCATTTCCATCATTGGCGGATAAACAAACTTACGAAGAACAAATAGCAAGATTAAAAATGCTACCGTCTGAAACGCCAACAGCGCCCAATCAATACCTAGCGAATCAAACAAACCAGCTTTTTCCGATGCGCCAGAATTGGCAAATTGTGTTAATATTTTCTCCACAATTTACTCCCGAAAGCTACTTAACAAATTTGCCGACGATTGCTGCGACGAAACCGATAATAGCAATAGCGTCGATGAATGAAATACCCAAGATCATCATTGTGCGTAGGTCGTTGATTTTTTCTGGGTTACGACCAGCTGCGTTCATAGCTGCTGCACCAACAATTGCGGCACCGATTGCTGCAAATGCTGCTGGGATTGCGTAGGTAAGTGTGAATGATAATGCTTCCATGGTTAATATTCTCCTTTTAATTAATTATTACCTAATTTAATCACTCTCTGATGTCGCTAATTTATTAGTTTCAGCAGAGGAGTGAACTTCATCAATTGGCTCGTGTGAATCATGGTGAGCCAGCCCCAGGGAAATAAACACAGTTGATAGCATAAAGAAAATATACGCCTGAATACCGCCGATAAACAGCTCAAAGAAATAGAACGGCTGCAGAACCACGGGCGACAAAAACTTCGTCATGTAAGCGATAATCGCCAAGAGAATTTCGCCAGCCAGCACGTTACCAAACAGACGGAAACTCAGTCCCAGCATTCGCGAGAACTCGGCTACTAACTCTAAAATTCCGACAAATGACATAATTGGATCACGCAGCGGGTTAACGAAATATCGTCCCATATTACCCTTAAAACCCAAATACTTAAACGCGTAAACCTGAGCCGCGACAATCGTTACAATTGCCAAGCCGAAAGTCATATTAAGATCTGCCACGCCACCGCGGAACAGAGGAGTGTGATGCTCGCCAATTGTGATTGGACCAACGATCGGCAAAAGCCCCAACCAATACTGCGCAACGATAAAGAAAAACAGCGTAATACAAAGCGGAGCAACTTTATGCGCCCATTTTTGATCTGGAATAACTTGGCAAACCGTATTATAAAGTCCGTCGAACGTCCACTGAATTAGCCTTGTGGTAAAATTATGCTTCTTTTTACCTAAAACCGCCGCACGAGTACGGAACATTGCCCACACCAGTACGATCAATCCCAAGAATCCCATCAAGTGTGAATTCGTAATAGATACGCCAGCGACATTGAGAACTTCGTCAACCTTTACTGAAATATGCGGACCAGCGCTTGCCATATAATCGATCATTTCTTCAACTCCTGCTGTTTAATTTTAGCAATTTGCAAAGCCACGAGAATCACTGAGATAATCGCGCCAGAAATAATCCCAGCAAGCAACCACCTCATCTTCATTCCGCTGACATTATCCAGCCACAGTCCCAACAAAGTCAAGCCAATTGTCGGCAAAAACATTCGCCACATTGTACCAATCATCGTCCTTGCTAGAATCATCATCGCACCAGAATCGCCTGTATCATTAGCCGAAATGTCAGTTTCTTTTACCATTACTTTCCACTATATCAATCTGTTATACTATTTTGCAAGATGCCACGACGAAATTATTCAAAAAATAGTCAAAAAAGCCAAAAAACATCATTGATGTCAATTTCAGGGTTGACTAATTGCCAGAAAAAACGTCGCTTCTCAACAGAGATAAAAGCTCGCCAAGCAGCAGAAATCCAAGAATTAGCAAACCCGAATTTGTCGATTGATATATATCATTGTGAGTGGTGTAAAAATTGGCATTTGACGTCGAAGAATTCTAAATAGACGTAACCGTTATGCTATAATTGGAAGTGTTATTAAATAGGGGAATATATGAGCGAAGACACAACGAACAACCATCAAGACACAAAAGTTGTCGTGTACAACACTAGCTGGTGTGCGTTTTGCCACACGGAAATGGAATGGCTGAAGAAGCTGGGAATTGATTTTGTTTCCAAAGATATCGAGGCTGATCCTGGCGCAAAAGAGGAATTGCTAAATAAAAATGGTGGCAATTTCCAAGGCGTGCCAGTAACGGACATCAACGGGGAATTAGTGCTTGGTTTTGATCGACCGAAATTGCAAGATTTACTACGAAAAAACGGCTTACTAGCTGACTAATTTTCTTAAAACGATTCAAGATTTTCCGTCAAATTCTGGCGGAAAATTTTTATTCTGCGCCAATTTGCACAACTTTTCCGCCAAGTTTTTCGCGGAAATAGTTATCGTGGCTGACGTAAAGAATCGCGCCGGAATATTTGGTCAGCGCTGTTTCCAGCTCTTCGATACTCGGCAAATCCAAGTGGTTCGTCGGCTCGTCTAGGATAAGCAGTTGTGGGTCGTTCGCCAGCATAGCAATAATCTGAAAACGCGCTTTTTGACCACCAGACAAGCGAGCCAGCGACGTCATCCGATCAGCATCCGTGAACAAATAGTCAGCCAAAAGTTGCCGAATCTTCGTATCGGAAATCGATAAATCGCGACTCATGTACAATTTTTCAATCGCTTTTTCTAGCGGATCAGACAGATATCGCTCGTCAATTTCTTGCTCATAAACGCCAATTCGAACCTGCGGATCAAGGAAAATATCGCCAGAATAAAGAACAGGACCGCCGTCAAAACTCTTGCCCGACGCCAAAATCATCCGAATCAACGTAGTCTTACCAGCGCCATTGCGACCTCTAATTTCAATCGCTTCACCTTCGCGCAAATCAATATTCACGTCCTCAAACAATATCCGCTCACCAATCCCAACCGCCACATTTTCCGCGCGAACCAACACGTGCTGACTGCGACTGGACGCATCCTTCATGCTCAGTCGAATATTACGCGACTTGAATTTTCCGTAACGCTCGGCGGATTTATAATCCAATTGACCAACAGATTCTTTGTCAATCCAAAACGTCGGCTTTTCCATTTCTGACAATTCCTCCAGCTCCGCGCGCGCCTCGTTCTCCAGCCGCTTAAATTTCTGAATCGTGCCAGGATTACGCGACTTCTCCTTAAGTCTTTGATAGTCCAAAACTTTTTGTTTCAGGTTAACAATTCGCTTCTCAATCTGCTCAAAATTATTCATTCCAGCCGTCGTCGCTTGGGCGTTCTGCTTCAAATACGCGTCGTAATTTCCGCGGTAACTCACGGCTTGACCGTCCTTAATCTCAACTATTCGATCAACTTGCCCAAGCACATCGCGATCATGTGTAATGATTAGCATCGCTTGATGTGGCTGGGAATTCATCCAATCAATAAACTGCTGTTTCGCCACATAATCCATGTGGTTTGTTGGCTCGTCAATTAGCGCCAGATGCGCCTCCGAGTGCATAATTTTAACAATTTCCACCAGCCTTTTTTGGCCGCCAGACAGGGAAGAAATCTTCCGATCACCAAAACCGTCTAATTGAAAATTACTCAACTCTCGCTCAATTTTTTCTTCAACTTGATAAAATCCTTTTTGGTCAAATCGCTCCAGAGCTTGCGTATATTCCTCAATTTTTCGCATATTATCGCCCATAGTCAGCGGGTATTCATCGATGATTTTCTTTAGCTTGGAATATTCTGGAAGTCCGTCAAGAATATACGACATGACCGTTTGCTCGCCCAAGCCGTGATGTTCCTGAGCGGTAGTCGCAACCGTAATGCCGCGCCGAAAAATAACCTCGCCCGTATAATCAGTGTCTTTTCCGCTCAATATTCCAAACAGTGTCGACTTGCCAACACCGTTACGACCAACCACGCCGACTTTCTCGCCGTCGTCTACACTAAACTTGACGTCTTTCATTAACGTCTTATCGCCAAAACTTTTTTCAGTAATGTGAATGTCGGCTATCATGCTTGAGATATTGTAACATAAGTCACATTTCAGCCGCACCAAACTAGCTTAAATATACTGTCGCGTTAAGTTTTGCTATAATATAATCCATGTCAAAGCCAAAAGCTAAAAAACCAGCCACACAGAATATTGTCAATCGTCGCGCACGGTTTGATTATGAACTTGGCGAAGAAATTGTAGCTGGCTTGGTTTTAACTGGAATGGAAGTGCGAGCCGCCAGAGAAGGACACGTCCAACTTAAAGGCTCATTTGTTAGCTTAAGAAACGGCGAATTGTGGCTAAATAACGCCAGCTTTTCACTGCGATTAAACGTTCGCGGAGAAGCAAATAGCCGCTCAGTCGACACTTCGGCGCGGAAATTATTGGTAAGTAAAAGGCAATTGTCCAATTTTACAGAAGCAAAAAAACAGGGAATGACAATTGTCCCGACCAAATTGTTGACCAACGGAAAATTCATTAAAGTTGTAATTGCGCTCGGAAAAGGTAAGAAAAATTACGACAAAAGACAAACCATCAAACGCCGCGACCAAGACCGAGAAACCAGGCGACTTATCTCTAATAGATAGCCGCACCGATTACAAACTCAGCCTGAGATTTATTGATTTTCGCGCGCGTCAATTAGCTTTTGATAGAGCTTTTCAAGTTTCTTCACTTGACTGCGCTCCGTGAATTTATTAGCCAGTTTCTTACTTTCAGCGCTAAATTCTGCTTGTTTCTTCGGGCTTTTTAGAATTGCAATTACTTTTTCCGCGACACTTTCTGGATTGTTCTCCGCAAAATAGCCATTAACTCCGTCCTTCACAACCTCTGAAACTTCCTTGTCAATAATAACAATCGGCTTTCCAGCGTGAGCGGCTTCATGAAGAACCCAGCCCTGCGTATCTTTAAGCGAAGGAAAAGTAAACACGTTCATCACTTTATACGCCACACCCAAATCTTCTCGCGGCATGGCGCCAGTAAAGATAATCCTATCCGCAAAATCCGTCTCGGCTGCCATTTTTTCCAAAGTTTTTCGATATTCAAAATCACCAACAAACAACAGCTTCGATTTCGGACGAGCTTCAGCGATAAACTCGCTAAACGCCTGAATCAAAATCGGCAAATTCTTTTCCTCGCCCAAACGTCCAACAAAACCAAACACTTCATCCTTTTCATCAAGATTCCATTGCTCGCGAAATTCTGCGACTCGTTTCGCGCTCGCCCGCGGAAGAGCATTCACGCCGTTTGGCATTAAAGTAACATCGTACGTGTAATCTTCGGTCTGCCAAGATTCCAATTGATCGCGGCTTTTACGCGACAGGGCAATCACCGCATCCGCCTTGCTGTATAAAATAGTTATGACGCGCTCAATAATATCTTTATTCCATTTCGTTACGCCATTACGCGGGCGATACAATTTGGCAACTTCCAGCAAATCCTGCCCATTCAATTTTACCGACAATGGAAAAACCACTCCCGCCAACGCCAAAACTCCTGGCAAAACCGCAGGATAATGATCGACGAATTCGTATAGATCCGTACAATGTTGGATAATCAAAGGAATATTATTTTTCTTCGCTGCCTTCACGCCCAATAGACCAATTTGCGACGGCGTAAAAATATGCACCACATCCAAATGCATATTAGCAATTTGACGCTGCACCACAGGGGGGAAGAACACCGACGTATCATAATCATCAAAGAACGCACCCGTAATTGAGCGGAAACGAATTATTCGACTATTTTCATCTTCGTGGAGAAGTTCGGCTTGCTTGGACGGACTAATAGACTTTGCTGGACAAAAAACATAGACCTCATGCCCCAAAGCTTCCAGCTCGCGCTTTAATGATTCAACAACGTAAACGATACCGTTAATGGACGGTCTGTAGCTGTCCGTAAAAAGTCCTATCCTCATAATAGCCCCATTATACCATTTATATCAGCGATCGATAAAATTCGACCAATCGCTCGGCGCCAGCACTGCTGTCAAAACGTTTGGCAATTTTCTCAGCACCAAGTTGCGCTTTCTTATAGGCTTTCTTATCTTTGCACAATTTACTAATCAACTCCAAGAACTCATCGTCCGTTTTCGCCATAACAGCGTCGCCCTTAAATGTGTCGTTATATTGCGGAATGTCGCGTAGAACGATCGGCAAGCCAGCGCCAGCCGCCTCCAAAACGCACATAGGATGGTTTTCCTGCATAGCGGGCAGAACAAAAACGTCGGCAGCGACATAATAGTCACGAACATTCTCCAAAGGTATAACGCCAGTTACAGTGAGATTATTTGGCGCATTTTTTATCATATTTTGCATGGCGTTATAATCCGCACCCAAATTCTTAAACGGAATTCCTCCCACCCAGAAAAACTTTACATCTGGCATTTCTTTGGCAGCTTTTATTAAAATATCCAAACGTTTTCGCGGCTGGACTTGACCATTCCCCATAACCACAAAATCATCGTCCTTCAAGCCAAGCTTCTTCCGAGCCGACTTTTTCTCCGCGGCAGAATGCTTATATCTCGACATATTTATCGTATTGTAAAGAACTTTAGTCTTTGGCACGTGCATATCATTTATCAATTCATCAGCAACCATACCAGAGCAAGCCAAAACCAAATCAGCCTTTTTGTAAAAGAATTTCAGCCACGCTCGACCCAAAGGCTTCCAATATTTCGCACCTTTAATCGAACCGATAAAACTATCCGGCACAATGTGAGCAGAAACAACTTTTTTGCCACCTTTTTTCATCAAATGCCGAAACGAATACAAACCCATAGTCTGAATATGGACAATGTCAGCGGGACGATCAGAATTCACTTCAATATCAATATCCTTCCTCTTGCGCAGCGCGTCCGTAATCTCCTTATAAGCCGTATGCACACCGTGACCCTGAACGGTGAATTCGCTCTCAGAAATCATATTAACAATTAGTTTTTTATCGTCTTTCTTACTCATACCTACAGTATAGCAAATAATTATTCCGCCAATATCAATTCGGCAACCAGTTCTGAGCTATCCAACACCGACAAATGTCCCGTATCAAGCTCCACGAATTTATCAATTTTTACACCATCGGCGGCGTTCACAGGAAGCGAAATCTTGTCCCGCCGCCCAACTATAAGTCCTGTAAACTCACGCTCAGAAATAATAATTTTATTGCCTCGAGAAATGTCCCGTGCAATTTTCGATTGCTCCAAATATTGCCACCGCGTTACTCGCGTATTTTTCGTCAGCCACCGTATCAAATCCACGACATTTTTTCGTCTATTATTCACCAAACACAGCCCACGGAACACCGAAAAGTAATAGTTCAAATAAATATATTGATTCATCCGACGAGTGCGGTAAAAGAACGACGAGGAAATTCTCGACATAACCGAAGTTTTCATCGGAGGACTGATGTACCAAATTTTCTGGCATTGCATTTTATTTGCAGCCAAACATCCAAGTGAATGAGCAACAACCTCGTCAATTGACACACCTTTACCGTCAAAAGCCGACATCAAATTCATCGCCCAATTTTCAATATCGCTCATTTTCATATTTTTTATCAATTGACTTCTGCCGTGAGAAGGCAAGTCAACAAACATCAAATTCGCGTCATTTTTCAGGTAATAAGCTAACGGAATCATTCCGTGAAAATCGCCACCAATGCCGTGAATTAGCAAAATAGTTTTATTCGAGCCGCCTTGATAAAAATAGCAAGCAGTTTTCACTCCTCCGACGTCCATAAAATCGCTTGATATTTCGCCCAAAAACTTATCGTACATTGGTAGCATATTCATTAAATTATATCATCACGGTATAATAAAATTATGAAGCTTTTCTCTTGGAACGTAAACGGCATTCGCGCAGTTATAAATAAGGGTGAATTTGCGAAGTTCATCGACACGTACAATCCAGATATTCTGTGCCTGCAGGAAACTAAGGCCACCAGAGATCAGGTTGAAATTGACCTGCCGAATTATCACGAGCACTTCTATTCCGCCGCCAAAAAAGGCTACTCCGGTACGGCGATTTTCTCTAAAATCCCGCCCTTAAGTTGGCGCGACGGTTTTCCGCCGAACATCATTGAGCAGTTTGATTTAACGGGCGATGAATACGGCAATCCAGCCGACGAAGGACGAATTATCACCGCCGAATTTGACGATTTTTGGGTTGTCAATTGCTATACTCCAAATTCAAAAGGAGATTTAAGCCGATTAGATTTGCGATATAAAAAATGGGACAAGGCAGTGCTGGCTTATCTGGAAGAATTGGAATTATCAAAGCCAGTCCTTTATTGCGGCGATATGAACGTGGCGCATCAGGAAATTGACTTGGCAAATCCAAAGCCCAACGTTGGCAAACATGGCTTCACCGACGAAGAAAGGGAAGGTTTTCAGAACTATTTGGACGCTGGATTCACAGACACTTTCCGGGCGGCTTTCCCCGAAAAAACTGGCGCGTATACTTGGTGGACACACTGGGCAAATGCCAGAGCGCGAAATGTTGGCTGGCGGATTGACTATTGGCTGGCGTCACGTGAAATTGCAAATCGCGTTACTAATCCGCAAATTCATCCAGAACAAATGGGCAGCGATCATTGCCCTGTGAGCATTGAGGTAAATTTGTAATGGATATGAAATTTTGGCAAAAACAAGAGCCAGGGAAGCCACTTTTTCCAGATGTCGAATGGAACAAGCCAGAACGACGCGACCAAGCGGGAAAATTAGGAATCATCGGTGGCAACAAATTAGGCTTTTTGGCGGTGGCAGAAAGTTACCAAGAATCCCTTAAAACTGGCGTGGGTGAGGCTCGCGTTTTACTGCCTGACGCCTTGAAAAAAAATGTCCCCGCGAATATGACCGACGTCTTATTCGCACCGACAAACCAATCAGGAAGCCTGGCCAACGAAGCGCTCACTGAAACTTTGGCACTGGAAAGATGGGCAGACGTATTGCTATTATGCGGCGACTCTGGACGGAATAGTCAGACGGCAATTGTCTACGAAGAATTGATCAAAAAGTCAGAAATTCCCGTCGTTCTGACGCGAGATGCGATTGACCTTGTGCAGAATAGTTTTCAGGAAATTTTGGACAATCCGCACGTGGTTTTCATAGCAAGTCTGGCGCAAGTTCAGAAAATATTCCGCGCAATTTTTTATCCAAAAATGATTACATTCAGCATTCAATTGTCACAACTCGTCGAAGCGCTTCACAAATTCACCATCACATATCCCGTAACAATTTGCGTTTTTCATGCCGACAATTTAATAATCGCCCACAGCGGAGAAGTCGTCACCCAAAAATGGGACGCACCAATGGCAATTTGGCGGGGAACCGTCGGCGCCCGCGCCGCAAGCTACTTGATTTGGTCGCCGAAAGCGCCACTAGCAGCAATCAGCACCGCTATTTGCAAAATGTAGCCTCGCATAAATATCCGCTTGACATTGCGTACAATTAGTTGTATTATACTAACAAGCTTTCGCCGCGACTTGTCAGAGGGCGAAGGTAGCCCTTGGTCGCGAGTGAAGAGCATCTCTTTTAGGGAGTGATTTTATCATGCGAAAAATCGGAATCGCATTCATTATGGTGATGGCGATTGCATTAATCTTCGCCACCTCCGCCCTGATCGGGGCGGTGGTCGGGGCGCTAATCGCGCCCATACTCACCATGGATGTCACCCCCACAGCGCTCATTGGAGCGCTAGGTGGATTCTGTGCCAGCTTTGCATTCCTGCTGAATGCGGGTCTAAATGGGGGAAAGGGCTAGGGCTGTAAGCCCGCTGGAAGACAGTCTGCCTGGAGGGCGTAAAGCCTCGGCTAGTGCCTTTCTGCGGGCTGTTTTCTTTGCATAAAAAAATCGCCCAAAATGGACGATTATCACCTGAAGCTGTCTCTGGTACCGCGGGCCGGACTTGAACCGGCACGAGCTATTGCTCACCAGATTTTGAGTCTAGCGCGTCTACCAATTCCGCCACCGCGGCACAAGAGAACGCTCCAAGCTACCGTATGATTGTAACACAACTAGCAATTTCTCACAAGCACGACTTTTATTTGATATCAATTTGACGTATAATGAAAGAAGTTATGTATCCGACGGATGATCAATCAAACGGTCGAGTGGGCATGCCGGTATCAGATCAGCGCCGATCTCTCACGCCGCCGACTCGCGACTCAGCAGCCTTACGAAATGCCGCTGCTGATGTTATTCGTGGGCAGCTTGACGCTATTTATTCCAGAACAGAAGAGCAAAATTCTGCGCCAGAAAAAACTCAGCCGCAACCATTTTCCGCTCAATTACAATCAAAACCCGAAGCCCGATCAGAACAGCCCAAGGTGCAAATAGCCAAACCTCAGCAAGCTTCAACAACGCCGCAGTTAGAGCCGAAAAAAGACTCTGCTAATCACGCTATGCGGACGGCGCCAATTGCCCAAACCCAGATTCAGCCAAAGCCACAAATTAGCAATTCCGCACCCGCAAACCAAACCGCTCAAACTCAAAATTCAACCATCCACACTCAAGTTTCGGCGGACCAATGGAAGCAATACCACAGCGCTTGGCAGAAATATTATCAGATGTATTACGAGCGTTACTATGCTGGCGACATTGCGGCAAAAAACCGTGAAATTTCTCGATTGACGAAGGAAAGTCAGAATATCACGCCAGTAGTCAGCGAAGACGAGCCTCTGGACCCACAAAAAGCAGCCATAAAAGAACTCCGCAGTCAAATTCAGCAAAAGGTTCGCGACTCCGCAAATAAAGTGAAAAAATCTCGGCATTTCGTTCCGGCGATTGCTGGATTATCGGTACTATTAGTCTTCATGTTTTTGCAATATAACCGCGTTATTTTCGGCGCGGTCGCAGCTTACACAACGCCTGGCGCAATTAACCCGCAAAACATCATCGTTGATGCCTCCACTGACGTAACTGTCGGACCTGAACCTAGGATTATTATTCCAAAGATTAATGTTGACGCGCCAGTTATTTACGGTGCCGCCAGCGACACGAAATCGCAATCAAAAGCCATGGAGAAGGGAGTAGCTCACTTTTCAATTCCTGGCGCCAGCGCCGTGCCAGGCGAAGTCGGAAATGCCGTATTTGCCGCACACTCCAGTAACGACGCTTTTGCCGGTGGCGATTATAAATTCGTCTTTGCTCAGAATGAAAAATTGGTCAAGGGCGACATTATTTACATGAATTACAATGGGAAACGTTACACTTACAAGGTAACATCAACAGAAGTTGTTATGCCAACCGAAGTTTCAAAAGTTCAGATTAACACAGATAAACCAATGCTGACACTTGTAAGCTGCGTGCCTTTAGGAACCGCGGAGAAACGACTTCTTATCTTCGCAGAACAAATCAGCCCAGACCCAAGCAAAGCTACCGCGACTTCAGAATCCAACTCAAATCAGCAGCAAAGCAACAAATCAAATATCCCAGGAAAACCCGAGCCGACTTTGCTTGAGAAATTATTCGGCGGTCGATAAATTAGCTATTTAATTAAATAACCCAGTCGATCCATTGTCCATATTCATTTTACTCAGGACAATTTTTCCAGAAGCGTTGGTCGTCAATCCGTAAACGTATCGCTGGTTCGAGGACAAAACAGAATCCAAACCAGGCTTAACGCTTATCAACGTATGAGCGTTCGTGCCGTCAAACTCGCGAATCTCCATTTTTCCCGACGCAGAAACGCTACGAATATAGAAATTGTCAAGCCACTTCACTTCCTGCGCCACACCGATATTAAACACGTTCGATAATTCTTTACGCTCCAAATCGTAAGTCTGCAGTACCGCGCCGCTTTGCGCCACGATAAATCGCCCAGCATTGTCCATCATTACGTTAGCAATCGCATTATCAGTCTTAATGATCTTCGCCGTTTTTAAGAACTCTTTTTGGCGGTCCTTAGAATCTGAAATCTCGCCTCTATAAATTGTCATATTTTTGCCATCAGTCAAAACCACCGTGTCTTTATTGAAATAGCGAGAAATTCGAATTACTGGGGTAGAATTAGTAGCAAAAGTGCCAATCACAAACGGCTCTTTCCAATCTCGCTTCCAAATTCCTGCCACTTTTTTACCGTCAATAACAGCCAGGTAGGACAAACGATCGTCGCCGTAAAGCTTGAAAGATTCGACGCCAACTAGAATTGGGCTGGAAATTGTCGAGCTATCAAGATCAACTCGCCTCAATTCACCAGTTTCCTGCAAAGCGTAAACCGTGTGCGCGCCAGTCCCCGCAAAGCTGATTTGCTTAATTGCAAAACCAGTCATAGCCGTTACATCGGTAATTTTCTCTGGATTTTCTCTATCAAAAATCAACCACTGCACGCCAGTAGTGTTATTTTCCGCTGGATACGAATGCTTCACTAGCGCGTAACGAGAATCGCGGTCCCACTCCGACACGGTAAACGTATGATTGTCAGAAGACAGGGAATAGCCAGCCAAAACGCTTGTGCTTAATGCGTGTTCCGTGAATTTTTCCTTATCTTTGTTCGTGTCGCGAATATCACCAATTGTCAGAGTCGGAGTTTTATCCCTAACGCCAAATCCCATCAAGAAATTACCAGCTGGCGACAGAGAAACGGATTGTAACGAATCGAACGTTTTTACTTCGGTAGTTTCGCGTTTTGTCGGAATCAGTCTGGCGTAATTCAAATTTGTCACTGTATCAGATTTGATATTTAGCGTTTTTTGCCACGGTTCGTATTTATCCAATTTCATCGAAAAAGTGTGCTTGCCAGGAAGAACGGTGCTTTTCGTCGGAGTGCGGCGCAGTTCCATATCGTCAACATAAACCAGCGCCCCGCCAGGATGTGATTCATATTGGACAAGTCCAGTCTGTTGCAATTCTTTCGTATTTGGATCAAACGTATAGCCAAGCATTCTAAACGTCAAAAACGTAAGAAGAATTATAAGTGATAATGTCATCAGCGTGTACACAAAGGTCCGCCGTGCGAGCTCTTTAGTGCGATTCTTTTTCTGGTACATAATTACGGAAATTATAACATATTTTTACACTTGAAAAAACCTTAGGCGATTTGTACTATAATATATAGGAATAAACATTAGGGGGATTAATGGCAAGTAAAAACTACGTGGTTATCAATGGACGAGCTTACGATACTATTACCGGAATGGTGATGGATGATATAAAGATTGAAAAATCTGAAATAGAAAAAGAACAATCAATCAGTAAGCGTGGTACATCTGTATCAAATATTCACGCCGCACACGTTCAGAAATCCAGCACATTGAATCGTCGGCACGTTAAAATGCCGCAGCATACGCCATTGGCCGCCAAACCCCAGAAGGCTCGCGTCGACGTGAAACAACATATCGCCGTGAAGAAGTTTTCTACGCCAGTTGTCAGCAAGCCAGCTCCTCAGAAAATTGCCATTAACCGCCCAGCCGAAGCTCACCCCGTTACTCGTCGCGCCCAACAAAGACCTCTTAGCGTTAACACTAAATTGCGAAAAGAACGCCAGCCTCTGGCCATGAATAACAATCCGCTTGTCGCCGTCGCTCCGCAAAAAATAGAAAAACCAGTTGCAAAAACCGCTCATCAATTGAAAAACGAAGCAATTGAGAAAGCTTTGTCGAATGAGATTATCAGCAATAAAAAAGCACGTCGACGCCAAAAAAAGGGCGGCGCATTGCGTTGGTTGAATACGTTTTCCGTGGGATTTGCGGTGATGCTACTCGGTGGCTATTTAACATACCTGAGTATGCCAAATATATCTATAAAAATGGCAGCCGTTCAATCAGGAATTGATGCCAAATATCCAGGCTACAAGCCAGACGGCTACGCGCTGAACGGGCCTATCAAATTCAAATCAGGCGAGGTCTCTATGAAATACGCTTACGCCGACGGAAGTTCAGGGTACACCATAACCCAGCAAAAAAGCGGCTGGAATTCGTCAGCAGTGAAAGAATTCTTCTCTGAAAAACACAAGAATCCGAACACCACGATGATCGACGGATTGACAATTTACAGCGGCGGGAAAGAAGCAGCTTGGGTGAACGGCGGAATCTTATATCAAATTAGCGGTGATGCAAACCTCTCAAGCAACCAAATTGAAAAAATTGCCACTAGTCTGTAACTCATCAGATAACGTGCTATAATTTACTCATGACTATTAGAACTCGTTTTGCGCCAAGTCCGACTGGCTATATTCACTTAGGCAACGTCCGTACCGCGCTATACACATACCTTGTTGCCAGAGCGCACCATGGAGATTTCATCTTACGCATTGAAGATACGGACCAAGCTCGGTTCGTCGAAGGTGCGGAAGAAATGATTTTGGAAACCTTAAACTGGCTAGGGCTAAATTGGGATGAGGGACCAACTCTTAACAATCCAAAAGAAGAGTCTGGCAATTTTGGTCCATATCACCAGACGGATCGCCGTGATATTTACATAAAATGGGCGAAGAAAATGATTAGCGAAGGACTAGCTTACGCCGATCCGTACACGCCTGAAGAAGTGCAAGTTTTCCGCGACAAAGCCAAGGCTGAAAAACGAGCATTTTTATATCGCGACCATCGTCCAGAAAATCCGCCAGAGTGGCAACTTGGAATGCCGCTGCGTTTCAAAGTTCCGGAAATTAAGCGATATTCTTGGACGGACGCCGTTATGGGCGAGTTGTCGGCTGGCCCAGAAGCTTTGGACGATTTCATTCTGATCAAAGCAGACGGTCTGCCAACCTATAATTTTGCGCACATCATTGACGATTTTGAGATGCAAGTCACGCACGTGATTCGTGGCTCGGAATATATTGCCAGTACGCCTAAATATCTATCGCTTTACGAAGCGCTTAAAATTACGCCACCAATTCTGGCGCACGTGCCACACATTATGGCGCCATCGGGAAATAAAAAACTTGGCAAGCGTGACGGCGCTAAAAGCGTAACCGAGTATCGATCAGAGGGAATTTTGCCAGAAGCGATGCTTAATTTCTTAGCGCAACTTGGATGGAATGACGGCACGGAGCAAGAAATTTTCAGTAAAGCCGAATTAATTGAAAAGTTCTCGCTTGATCGCGTTCAAAAATCTGGCGCGCGATTTGACGAACAACGACTCATTTGGCTGAATGGTCAATGGATTCGCTCGCTTAGCTTGGACGATCTTTACTCTCGCTGCCAACCGTTCTGGGGCGAAGAAGCCAAAAACGCCGACGAATCTTATAAAAAGCGCGTTCTGGAATTGGCGCAAGATCGCTTGAAGACACTACAAGATTTGCCAAAGTTAACGAGCTATTTCTTCGTCGAGCCTGAAATTGACACGGAATTAATTGACGGAAATAAGCAACTTCGCAAATTGACCGACGACGAGCGACGAGATTTATTGACAATTGCTCGCCAAGAATTCGAGAAAATTACAGATTGGACGCCAGAAACAATTCAGAATTGCCTTAATCAATTGCTAGAAACGACAGGGCAGAAGCCGGGGATTTTGTTTAGTCTGGTGAGAATTGTGACGACATGGGCGCCGTTTAGTCCACAGCTTAATGATACGCTGGCGCTAATTGGCAAGGAAAAAACTTTGCAAAGAATCGATAATTATCTACAAAAATAGTTTATTCGTGCGCCGAAAATGCTATACTAAGCATAAGCATGAATGTTGAAAAAATAGATAAATCAGGACAAAAAAAGAACGCTCGCTGGGAGTCGTTCAAAGAATGGGTAAAAAAGCACATTCTGGCAATTGTGCTCGTGGTGAGTGCGGCGGTTATCGCTGGAGTTTTCATAATTGCAATTCATTCCATAAAATACGAGCAGACCGCTAGCGTGGATTTGAAATTGCCAACTAAAAAACCCGCACCGAAGAAGTTTTATTCGCCGCTAACTGGAATGGAAATTGCGAACGAAGCCGCCGCGAAGTTGCCCGTAACTGGCGTGATGATTGAGAATAGTCCAGCCGCCAGACCGCAGTCAGGACTGAAAAAAGCTGGCGTGGTCTATGAAGCCGTGGCGGAGGGCGGAATCACTAGGTTTTTGGCTCTGTACCAGGGAGAAAAGCCGGCGCTAATCGGTCCAGTGCGAAGCTTAAGATTATACTATTTGAGCTGGGCAGCACCGTATCAAGCATCAATCGCACACGTTGGCGGAAGTCCCAACGCTTTATCTCAAGTCAGAAACGGCAATTATCGCGACATCGACCAGTTCTTTAACGACGGATCGTATTGGCGATCTCGCGACCGCTACGCGCCGCACAACGTCTATACTTCAGGAGAAAAACTTGACCAATTGAACAGTGCAAAAGGCTATAACAATTCCGAATTTACCAGCTTCGCGCGAGCAAACGGCAAGCCCGTCGAATCACCAAATGCCACATCTGTAAACATAAACCTCAGCGGCTCACTCTACAATACCTCATATGCTTACGATAAGGCGTCGAATTCTTACCTCAGGAGCATGGCTGGCGCTCCACATACTGACAGGGAAGGTGGACAAATCGCTCCAAACACTGTCGTAGCTATAGAAGTGAGCGTTGAAGCTCGGGCTCAAAATTACGATGGCTACGAAGACGTCAAAACGACAGGATCCGGCAAAGCTTATATTTTCCAAAACGGCACAGTCGCCACCGCCACTTGGTCAAAAGCAGACATAAATTCGCCGCTTAAATTGACAGACGAATCTGGAAAAGACGTCGCCTTAAATCGCGGACAAACATGGATTGCAGCCTTCACACCAGGAAGGGGAAGTGTTTCATGGCAATAGATCCGGCATCTAAAACCCTGCGCGAGTACAAACAATATTATTACCGAAAAGTCACATTAGTCTTATTATCAGCGAGCGCCTGCATTATATTGGGGCTGGGAATCGCACTCCATTTCACGGCAATTTCCATATTCCAGCTAAATTTCTGGATTATCATTTTAGTTACCGCCATCTTGCAAATCCTATTTTCAATTTCTATAGTTAAAATCATCGCTGCGCCGCTTAATAAAATTCTGGCAGCACTTTCTCATAAAATTGGCGAACCGACAACCGACACTCCGCCAAATCCTAACGATAAACGCTACGAAAAAACTGGATTTAAGACGGCGCTTCAGGCAATTTATGGCGATTATCAGCCAGAGCAAAAACCAGCTAACGACAATGACAAGCCAAAAATTCCGCTCACTCAAGCTCTAAATCAAGCCAGCACTGGCGTAGTAATTCTTAATCCCAATCAGAAGATTATCTTCGCCAATTCCGCCGCCCCGATTTCCAGGAACGCAAAAGGCGAGGATTTTCTGGCGCTTGATTTTCTAAACGAACCAAGCATTTCCGATTGGCTTCACGAAATCTCCAATGAGAAAATTAAAGCCGAGCGCCGTTGGCAACGCATTAGTACCAACCCTGACGTCATCCAAAAAACGCGGATTTTTGACATCATCGTGTCGTTTGAGAAAGGCGCCGCCGCCGAAACTGTCATTTTTCTCATCGACAAGTCTAAAGGATATTTGCCAGAAGAAGAAGATCTCAATTTTATCTCATTTGCCGCTCACGAACTTCGCGGACCGATTACAGTTATTCGTGGCTATCTGGACATCATCAATGAAGAGTTTGCTGGACGCTTGCAGGGCGATGAAAGACAGCTTCTTGATAGGCTGGTCGTTTCGTCCAACCGCTTGTCTAGTTACATTGACAACATTCTTAACGTTGCCAGATATGATAGGCACCACTTGAAGGTTTATCTGCTGGAAGACACTGTCGCTAATATTTACGCCTCGATCGCCGACGATATGCAACTTCGTGCCTCGACTCAGCACAGAATGCTCAGCGTCAATATTCCAGATGATCTGCCTACAGTAGCCGCTGATCACGGAAGTATCGGGGAAGTGATTGGTAATCTAATTGACAATGCCATCAAATACAGTTTTGAGGGCGGGTCCGTAACCGTTTCCGCAGAGCAAAAAGGTGACTTCGTGGAAGTGTCTGTCGCTGATAATGGAATTGGCATGCCGGCGAATGTCGTGGACAATTTGTTCCATAAATTCTATCGATCACACAGATCACGCGAGGCCGTGGCTGGGACGGGAATTGGGCTTTACATTTGCAAAGCTTTTGTCGAATCTCACGGCGGCTCGATAATAGCTCGATCCCGTGAAAACGAAGGCTCGGTTTTCTCGTTCACTTTGCCAATTTATGCTACAGTTAAAGACAAATTGCTAGAAGACGGGCAACTGAATAATCAATTGATACGAAAGGGCGGCGGCTGGATAAAAAATCACGCTATGTATAAGGGCTAGGAGGAATTATGATAAAGACAATTTTATGCGTGGAAGATGACCGATTTATTGGCGAAATGTACGTCAGAAGTTTGCAAAAAGCGGGATATGACGTGACGTGGGTGGTCGACGGAAATGACGGGCTGGTGGCGGCGCGCAACCAGAACTTTGACTTGATAATCTTAGATTTGATGTTACCAGAACAGCGCGGCGACCAGATTTTAGACGCACTGAGAAACAACAATGTCGATTTGGTTCCGAATAGTAAGATTTTGATTATGACAAATTTTGAACAGGACGAAGCTTCGCGTAAATCCGTCATGAGTCGCGTCGACGGATATCTAATTAAAGCTGACATTACGCCGCGGAATTTGATAGAAGTCGTTAAACAGATGAGTAGCGACGACTAAAAATATTTTGACGCAATGAAAAATGAAGCTGAGGATATTCACATAGAATATCTGAACTGTAAATGATTCAAGACAATAAAAAAGAGCCTCTTACGGACTCTAAAATGACATTCTTGGTGACCCCAA
>SKEK01000026.1_pt1 | contig 100305 bp, 104 predicted proteins | sample 4826761 | NCBI WGS metagenome assembly SKEK01 (sample SAMN11008811, study PRJNA524170) | human gut metagenome | biome: Human fecal sample; material: Feces; isolation source: fecal sample from pouch patient p32 | host: Homo sapiens | place: Israel: Tel-Aviv | collected 2015-10-13 | reverse complement strand
ACCAACGGGGTGGCTGAAATGTAACGGAGCAGCATTTTCTTCTGAAAAGTACCCAAATCTGGCAAAGGTTTACCCAACGTTAAAATTACCTGATTTACGCGGTGAGTTTATCCGTGGTTGGGATGATGGGCGAGGTGTGGATGCGGGAAGGGGCATCTTAAGCATACAGGGGTGGTTAACAGGAAGTCATTATCATAATATTCGGTCATGGGACGCGTGGGATAACACGGTATTGGTGCCAAATGACAGAGGGGGGGATAGTCTGTTGTCGACAGATAACGCCGTCCAAGAAGGAGCGATTAATGGTAAATTTACCAGTCAATACAGAACGGAGTTATCTGGGGGGAATGAAACCCGCCCACGTAACATTGCCTTCAATTATATTGTGAGAGCAGCATAATGGATAATGCGATATTAAATAGCGAACTTATAGCCATACAGGCAGGAAACATTATCGTTTATAACTATGATGGTGGTAATCGGGAATATATTTCTGCATCAACTGAATATCTTGCTGTTGGCGTTGGTATTCCGGCAAATTCTTGTTTGGATGCTCCAGGCTCACATAAAGCAGGTTATGCGATTCTCCGTTCAGAGGATTTAAGTTCATGGGAGTATGTGCCAGATCATCGTGGCGAAACTGTCTATAGCATTGACACTGGGAATCCCGAAGAAATCACGGTGTTGGGTGACTATCCGGAAAATACAACCACTATCGCCCCGCTAACACCATACGACAAATGGGATGGAGAGAAATGGGTGGTTGATACTGAGGCTCAACATAGTGCAGCTGTAGAGGCAGCAGAAACAAAACGTCAGTCATTGATTGATACTGCGATGGCTTCCATTAGTCTGATTCAGTTGAAATTACAGGCTGGACGGAAGTTGACGCAGGCAGAAACCACACAGCTTAACTCCGTGCTAGATTATATAGACGAGCTGAACGCGATGGATTTAACCACGGCACCAGATCTCAACTGGCCTGAAAAACAACTTTCTGCAGCCAGTTGATATAATTAAGCCGCCCTCACAATATAATTAAATGCAATATTACGAGGGCGGGTTTCTAAGCCAGCAGTACCTAAATTAGCTACGGACTGTTTATATGTTTTAAAAGTTCCATAATTAGGGGCTGGCAATCCTGCATCGCTTGTGTTCCCCCATCTGATAACTCCCGTATTACCACTAGTAGCCCATGCCTCGTCAAAGTAGAAATTAATTGAGCTGTCAGTTGCTACGGTTGATTTTGACGGTAATCCGTGAGCATGATCCTCCGTTGCATATCCTTGCTCGCTTAAAATAGAGCGACCAGAGTCAATCCCTCGCCCATCATCCCAACCACGGATAAACTCACCGCGTAAATCCGGTAATTTATTGATGGGATAAGCCTTTGCCAGTTTGGGATACATTTCAGAAGAAAATGCTGCGCCGTTACATTTCAGCCACCCTGCTGGCGGTGTGGCTGAGGGCCACGGAACAGGCACACCAACGGGCAGCGCCGAGCCTTCTCCTAAACCAACGTTTTTATGCCGCCCTTACGATGTAATTAAATGCAACGTTGCGAGGGCGAGTTTCTGTACCTACATTTCCACTAATTTCACCATAACGTTTAACACTACGAGAGCTAATAGCTCGTAGTGAGGAAGGCACCTTATGACCGGGTTCGTCCGTTTTAACTATTCCCCCGTCACCGTATGTAGCTAGTATTCCTGGATTTACGCCTTCCCGTGCACTTCCTGCGGCGAGTCCGTCCCCTGTCCATAATTCCATATAGTGTGCATGGTCCAAAATTGTGTGTGGCTGCCAATTAAGCAAAGCGCGGCCAGCATCCACCCCGCGCCCATCATCCCAACCGCGAATAAATTCTCCCCGTAAATCCGGTAATTTATTGGTGGGGTAGGCTTTTGCCAGTTTGGGATACATTTCAGAAGAAAATGCTGCACCATTGCATTTCAGCCAGCCCGTTGGTGGTGTTTCTAAGGGCCACGGAACGGGCACGCCAACGGGCAATGCTGAGCCTTCCCCTAAACCAACGTTTTTATGCCGCCCTTACGATATAATTAAACGCAATGTTACGAGGACGAATGGTTACATAATTAACCCCATCACCTCGTGAAGGCCCTGCAAATGAAAAACGGGAAAATCCTGGTTGGTTAGAAACAATTTGGTCATAGTTATTGATTGAATGACCAGACCCAATGTCGAAATTACCTCCGTAATGAGAAAAACTTGTACCATCCTGCCCTGAAAGCAGGGTACGTCCCGCATCAATCCCGCGCCCATCATCCCAACCACGGATAAATTCACCGCGTAAATCCGGTAATTTATTGGTGGGGTAGGCTTTTGCCAGATTTGGGTACATTTCAGAAGAAAATGCTGCTCCGTTACATTTTAGCCAGCCCGTTGGTGGTGTTTCTAAGGGCCACGGAACGGGCACACCAACGGGCAGCGCCGAGCCTTCCCCTAAACCAACGTTTTCATGCTGCCCTTACGATGTAATTAAATGCGATATTTCGTGGACGGGTTTCACTCCCGCCAGTATTACCAATACTCCCTCGAGAATGAAGTGTCGGTGATGGAATCAAATTCCCTCCTGTATTTGAGGCATCAAGCCCCCGTCCTTGTGTGTATGTTTTTTTGAAAATTGTCGCCAGCTCCCATTCATCTTTTGTGTCGTAACCATCATTGGCTACAACAATATGTCGGTGCTTTTCCAGCATTCCTGTCTGAATGCTCAATAAAGCACGTCCCGCATCCACCCCGCGCCCATCATCCCAGCCGCGAATAAATTCTCCCCGTAAATCCGGTAATTTATTGGTGGGGTAGGCTTTTGCCAGGTTTGGGTACTTTTCAGAAGAAAATGCTGCACCATTGCATTTCAGCCACCCCGTTGGAGGTGTGGCTGAGGGCCATGGAACAGGTACACCAACGGGCAGCGCCGAGCCTTCTCCTAAACCAACGTTTTTATGTGGCCCTTACAATGTAATTAAAAGCAACGTTGCGGGGGCGCATTGATATCCATGCCCCGGTAAAATTATCCTCTGCCGTCCTTTGAGTGCCTGTTATGGAGTTATCTGATGATGCTGGAACATAATCGCTATTATTTCCTGCTTTAGGATTAGCAGGGTTTCCAACAGTTATAACAGAATCAGCAGTAGCATAAGCGATACCTACTTTGACATTAGTATTCAGATCGTAACCGTAATAATCCTGCAAAGCTGTACGAATAAATGTTGCAGTCTGACCACTTAGCAATGAACGCCCTGTATCAATCCCTCTCGAATCATCCCAACCACGGATAAACTCACCGCGTAAATCAGGTAATTTTAACGTTGGGTAAACCTTTGCCAGATTTGGGTACTTTTCAGAAGAAAATGCTGCTCCGTTACATTTCAGCCACCCCGTTGGTGGTGTGGCTGAGGGCCACGGAACAGGCACACCAACGGGCAGCGCCGATCCTTCCCCTAAACCAACGTTTTCATGCTGCCCTTACGATGTAATTAAACGCAATGTTGCGTGGGCGGGTTTCAGATGCTGTACGAACTGAGCGAGAGGCGTCGAATGTCCAGTTATAAGCGCCATAACCCTCAATAATTTCCGTTTCCTTTAGGCCTGTAGATAATACTTGACCATGTTGACTAAATGGCCCTGAACTAAGTACATCTCTAAAAAGCTGAGTACGCCCGAAAGAACCAACAATATTCTGAATTGCATCATTCTGTGCAGATAATAAATTACGGCCAGAGTCAATCCCCCGCCCATCATCCCAGCCGCGAATAAACTCACCGCGTAAATCCGGCAATTTATTGGTGGGGTAAACCTTTGCCAGATTTGGATACTTTTCAGAAGAAAATGCTGCACCATTGCATTTCAGCCAGCCCGTTGGTGGTGTTTCTAAGGGCCACGGAACGGGCACGCCAACGGGCAATGCTGAGCCTTCCCCCAAACCAACGTTTTCATGCTGCCCTTACGATGTAATTAAATGCGATATTTCGCGGCCTGACAGCAACAAAATTTATACCATCACCTACAGAGTTACTGGTGAAATTAAATCGTGAAAATCCTGGCTGATTTCCGACGATGCCATCATGAAAATTAATTGCGTGCCCCGCACCATCACCTATATTTCCGGCACGCTGAGAAAAGTTTGTAGCCTCTTGGCTGCTTAATAATGCTCGCCCATTGTCCACACCTCGTCCATCATCCCAACCTCGAATAAATTCGCCCCGTAGATCCGGCAATTTATTGGTGGGGTAAACCTTTGCCAGATTTGGGTACTTTTCAGAAGAAAATGCTGCTCCGTTACATTTCAGCCACCCCGTTGGCGGTGTGGCTGAGGGCCACGGAACAGGCACACCAACGGGCAGCGCCGAGCCTTCTCCTAAACCAACGTTTTCATGCTGCCCTTACGATGTAATTAAACGCAATGTTGCGTGGGCGGTTTTCGTTTGCAGTTGGAACAATTTTTGAAGCATCAAGGCCAATCACTTTTGGGTAAACAGCGCCGTCTGTCCTTTCTGTCACCATACTTCTGACTAAGGAAAAATAACTATTGTTTGTTGAGGGATTTAAAGGCACCACTGCCCCCTTAAACGAGCCTACTGATTCCCATATTGAATAATTTTCAGTATTTACAGTCTTGAACTCACCATAGATATTACGTATGGCATCACCTTGAGCGGATAATATTGTTCTCCCCGCATCCACACCACGTCCGTCATCCCAGCCGCGAATAAACTCACCGCGTAAATCCGGTAATTTATCGGTGGGATAAGCCTTTGCCAGTTCTGGGTATTCTTCAGCAGAAAAAGCTGCTCCGTTGCATTTTAGCCAGCCTGTTGGCGGAGTGGCTGAGGGCCACGGAACAGGTACGCCAACAGGCAATGCTGAGCCTTCCCCCAAACCAACGTTTTAGTCTTAATCCCTACCTATACCAACGATGTATTTTTAACTAAACAAAGAGGTTGTTTTTCATGCAAATTGGCTACATTCGTGTGTCAACAAATGACCAAAACACAGATTTACAAAGAAATGCACTGAACTGCGCAGGATGTGAACTGATTTTTGAAGATAAAATAAGCGGAACAAAGTCAGCCAGACCAGGCTTGAAAAAGCTGCTCAGAACGTTATCAGAAGGAGATACGCTGGTTGTCTGGAAGCTGGATAGGCTTGGCAGAAGTATGAAACACCTTATCACGCTTATAGAGGAGTTGCGGGAAAAAGGTGTTAATTTCCGTAGTCTGACAGACAGTATTGACACATCAACACCCATGGGGCGTTTCTTTTTTCATGTCATGGGTGCTTTAGCAGAAATGGAACGTGAATTAATTGTTGAGAGAACACTGGCCGGACTGGCAGCTGCACGCGAACAGGGACGCATTGGCGGACGTCGCCCGAAGTTGACAAAAGAACAACATGAGCAAATAGCGAGGTTGATCGAAAATGGCTACAGCAGGAAACAGTTGGCAATTATTTACGATATCGGTGTATCGACGATTTATCGTTATCATCCTGTAGAGAAGCGCCAAACTCAATCTGAGCTGTAATTCTAATGCCGCGTCGGTGTAATTTATCTTGATAGAATAGGTACATTTATCGCGCGGCACATCAATTCGATGTATCTAGCGCCTGCTGGCCGCTAATGAAAACTGTTCTCGAAATGTTGTCCCTAGTCCGAGACTAGGGTATCACCTCTGGAAAGCATACGCAGAACCTTTTTTAACCCAGGGTGCCCAGCTTTTTTGCTGCTCGCCTTATTCGCAAAAATTAGCTCACATCCTGCGCTTTCAAGTGCTTTTCACTGCATAGCTGTGTTTTGTTCATTTGTCTATATGCGTACATAGCCTATTAGCATATTTTCTGCCCACTATCGTTATTTATTGCAAGCTACAGGTTTTAATTAACAAAACCAGTGTGTGTGGAAATCACAAAGTGCATACCGTTCTCAAATGTTGTTCAACTTACTGTTGTATAGGTAAAAAATGACATTTTATGTACATATCGTGATGTTATCCCTTCTTGGTGGGGTGTATTCGTATTTGAGTGGGCTATGTGAAAACCGTTACGAGTCTTCATGCAAGAAATTGCTGGCCGAATGTATTTCCGCCGTACTTGCTGGCTTTATTGGCATGTATCTCGCGGAATATAAGGACATGAATGAAAGCCTTCAGAGCTGCATGGTTCTTATTTTCAGCGCCAATAGCAGGCTTATTATTGAAGGTTCCAAAAGTCGGTTGAATAGGTAAGTCTCTTATGCAACATAACCGGTTGAGAAGTTACTTTGCATACCATTACCTCCTGACAACGTAGGAGGGAACTTGTGCTTGACACACAGGAATTAGCTCCAGTTGCAATTGCGCTCCTGCTTTCAGTAATTGGTGGGATAGGCACGTTCCTGATGGATGTCCGAGACGGTCGCCAGTCTGGCAATTTGTTGGGATTGGTTACGGAGATCTTTGTTGCAGTGACAGCTGGCGCGGTGGCGTACCTATTGGGGCAACACGAGGGCTGGGAGTTATCAATTACGTACTTAATGGTAACGATAGCCAGCAATAACGGTCATGAGGTGATTTCAGGGATGAAACGAGTGAATATCGATAGCATTCTGAATGTTCTTACAAGTTTGGTGAAAAAGGGAGGCGGGAAATGATTGGCTGGGGTGTATGCGTTCTTGCGTTAGCCTTAGCCGATCGCTATTTGCTAAAACGCAAGGACATCACGCATTTAGAACTTGGTGATGTGGAAATTAAACCGGGTTTCATCCGGGTGCCGTTCAAATACCGGTCTAAATTCCCGTTTTTGCGCGGCGCAACGGTCAGATATTGGATCCGCGATGTTCAGAAGCCGACGACAGTGATTGAAGGCGAACAACGTTGTTTGACGTCGGCTGAACAGGGCGAAAACAGTGAATGGTTGTACATACCCACTGAATATATGGGTAAAGGAGAGCGACTGTGGCATTTCAACGTCATGGTTACGCATGGCGACTCGTTCATTAACCCGTTGTATCGGATTTTCCCTGTTACTCAGCAAATCCGCAGAAGTTACGTAATAAATCTCGCACAGGATGTGTCAGATGACGAAAAATAAGTATGCAACGGTCGATTTTGACCAGGTTAATGAAAAGGGGCTGAAATCCCTTATCGCGGCGATCAATAAAACCGGTGTTACGGTAATTGAGGTTGACTCCAGCAACCGCGCAACAACGAAAGATGGCGTTAAAGTTAAAACCGCAAAGCTGGTTCTTAACGACGGACAAATTCTTGCCATACAGGTAAACGATACTGGCGATATATCGTCTGTGAGGCTGAATGGAAAAGCTATTCCTAACGCTCAGTCGCCGGATATCAAGACGCTTGGTACCGTCATGGGGCAAGCGGCCCGCAAAAACTCCGCAAAATTCCAGAAATCACTGATCGCCAAAGCGAAACGTGTTGCCAATCCGGTAGACAAGAAACCGGCAGTAAAATCCAACTTTCAGCGCCTGCAAGAGGCAAAACAGCGGAATGCTCAGGTGGTTGCCGCTTATAAATCAGCGCAGAACTCGGTGTCTTTCAATCAACAGCAGATCACTGATTTGCGGGCGAAGCTGGATAAGGAGACAGGCCGACTCAATAACGAAAAGGCCCGAAATGGCGAACTCAAACGCCGTCTTAAGCAACTGAAAGCAGGAAATTAACATGGAACAGTTCAATATCAATAAAGGGGTGACGATCAAGCCTGGGCTTGACGTGCTTCCCCCGCCAGTGACTGATGATGAATATCGCGCATTAATGGCCGGTGAGGACCGCTATCTGATGACGGAATCCAACACCCTGGAGGAAATCGAGGCTACGTTCTTCTATGACACGCCGATCCACTGGTGTGCTACGGATTTACTGGAGGCGATTAGTTCTACTCGTTTGCAGTTACACCGGACCATGCAGGCATTTGTCCGGGCATTGAACCAGAAGCTGAATGGTACCGGAATCTCTGCGGGGAGTGATAAAACGGGGGAGGTGGCCCAGAGCGGCGCGCGCGCGATCGGCGGTGCTGAAATTGGCCGGGCACGTAACGTTAACGGGCTGCCGGTCCTGCCAGCCATTATTCCGCTCAGTGATGGTCAGACTATCAGCATTCTGTTTCATAGCCCGACAGCGGAAAACCGGATCACCAATAGCGATACGCTGGTTGCTTTCCAGTTCTTACTGAATAAAAAAGACGTTACTCACACCGTTGCTCCGATGAGTGGACGTGATATGACGCTGGCGCAGGTCACCATGAAACTTGCCAACCTTGCAGAGAAAAACTCGGCAAAATTCCAGCGTGCGCAGAAGAAGAAAAAAGCCCTGGTTGATGAAATAACCCAACTACAGGCTGACAGTGACCAGAAAGAGGATGCCATGAGCGACCTCGCGGATCAGGTGGCAGCGGTAGAAGGGCAGAAGGTAGATCTGGAGCAGAAAATTAACGCTGTTGCATCGGAAGCGGATTCTCTTTATGAAGAGAATGAGCGTTTGCAGACGGAGATTGATCAGCTCAATCGCACAGGTGGGCGCGATACCATTGATCCAGCGGGGATGACTGGTGGGCACTCGCGCGCGCTGACGGATCGCCTTGCCAGTATCAAAAATCGTATGCATATGAACGGGGAAGTGACGCTCAGTAATGGAGCATCAATGAAGCAATTCATTGGGGGCGGCGAAGGGTATATCCAGTTAACCGATCCGGATGGCAGCGTATACATGATCAAGGCTAAATCCATACAGGGTGTGGACATGGCAGATGCGATCGGCAAGCTGTTTAAAGCCTATAAAGCGGGTAATGTATCGGAATACCTGGTCCAACCAGAAGAACATAAACCGGAAAACGTCGAACCTGAACCAGCGGAGGATACCGGTAGCTCTTCGCCTGAACCAGAAGTCTCTGTAGGTGCATATCGATATGCCCTGCAAATGCGTCCGGCGGCCCCTGGCGCAATACCTGAAGGTAACAAAGCAATTCTGCCGCGCCCTGATGAAGGTGACCCGTATTATGAATATGCACGCTACGGCATTGCTACTTACGATACCCCGCTTTCTGATCAGCAAATGAGTGAGTACGACCTGAAGTTATTGCCTCGCGAGGATTCTTTCGACTTCCTGGCGAAGACACTTACTAATGGTCCGTTTGGCAAATATGCACAAAAAGCTCTGGAGCTGGCCACCAGCTCACCAGACGAGTTCCGCGTAATGCTGAAAACTCAGTTTCAAAAAACTTTCCCCAATATTGCGTTTCCTGGGGGCGCTGGCACCGAGAAAATGGTGCAGAGCATGATCAATGCATTGCAGGCCGAAGTCGGTGAGATTACTCAGCCAGAACCGGCCCCGGCACAGCCTGATGAAACGGTTAGCGAAGCAGATGCAGAGGCTAATAAAGCCATTGAATATCTCAATAACGTGATGGATATACAAAGCACTGACATGGCGGAGATCCGTAACGCCCGGGGCAATGTCCGGGAAGCGATTGCAGCCCTTCAGGCTGCCGGACGTTTTGAGGAAAACGAAGAGCTGGTTAACGGCGCAGCTCGCCACCTGGCTGATCTGTTGGTAGCAATCCAGAAAGCGGGGGTAGCGGCATGACACTATCAGCTATTGAGTTAATGGATCTCAGCGATAAGTTGGATGCTCTGATGTCCAAAGCGGCTACCGCGAGTGGCATGGAGTTGCTGGATATCAGCGATGAAATTGACCAGATCATGCAACAGATGGGGTACGGTGTGTCCGGCGGCAGTAGTGGCGAGGAAAAACAACCTTCGGTACATGATGGTGTGCCAAAACTGGTTGCTGATTTCCTGGCTGATAAATTCGTCGATCAGAGCACCGATGCATTTATCGGTACGTTGCAGGACTTGAGTCAATATGTTGGCACATACATCGATCTGGACCAGGTTAAACAGCACACGGCGGCATGGATAGCCGCCAACATTAAAGAGGCAGAGTAAGGCGTAACAGGGATGAGCTTAAGCGATCAGGTGGTAATGGCCACCAGCATAGAAACGCTGATCGAGCTGCTAAAAAACCTGCCCAATTACGGGCGGGTTTCGTATGTGGTGACAGCGAAGGGAGACGAGGTAAAAACAGCGTTTGATATCGTCGATGCCTCAGCTCTTTTGGTATCCAATACTCTGGACGGGAAAATTAACCCTGACTATCCCCAGGAACTTCAGCCGCGCGACCGGACCCGCGCATCCAGTCTTCTTCAGGTCAACCAGATATCCAAGGATTTGCGTCCTGCCCAGCTTACCGATTCCGGTTTATCCAGCCATGGCGCGCCGATAATTGGTGAGGACAATGCCGTTGAGTCAGGTAATGGACGGACCATGGGGATCATCAAAGCCTATCAGGACGGCAATGCGGATCGGTATCGTGAGTACCTGATTGATCATGCGACCGAATTCGGCATACGACCTGAAAAGGTTGAATCAATGGCGGCTCCGGTACTGGTGCGCCGCCGGTTAACTAAGGTTGACCGCGTTCAGTTTGCCAAGGACTCAAATATTTCTGATCTTCAGGAAATGGCAGCCAGTGAAAAGGCTTTTGTTGATGCTGACAGCATAACTCCGGCGATGATGGCGCTGTTTAACCCATCAGAAAGCGGAGATCTGCTTAGCCGCAGTAATGACGCGTTTATTCGCGGATTCATGACGCAAGTTGGTGCCACACAGGCTGCTGGCCTTGTAACGGAAGATGGGCGACCAACACGGCAACTTGTAGACCGTATACAAAACGCGATCTTTGCCAAGGCATATAAGGATGCGCGCCTGGTAAGGATGGTTGCAGAAGAACCTGATCCGGATATGCGTAATGTTCTGACGGCGCTTAATGCGGCAGCCAATGATTTTGTCCAGATGCAGGCTTTATCAGGAGAAGCGCACAAGCAGGCTGTGACAACTATTGTTGATGGCATTGAGACAGCGGATAGCCTCGATAAAAAGGCGCTGGCGGCATTGAAAGATGCGGTAGACCTGGTAAGGCAATCGAAGGAGTCAGGCCAGCATATTACCGATGTTATTGCTCAGGGGGATATGTTCAGCGAAACGGCCCCGGAAGTGAAAGCACTCGCGTTGTTCATCGTCGCGAATAACCGTAGCGCGAAGCGTATGGCCACCGCCTTTAAGTTGATGGCTCAACGTATCAATGATGAGTTACAGCACCAGGGCCAGGCGCTGGGGGATATGTTTGGCGGCGGCGATGTGTCGTTACAGGATATCCTTCGCCAGGTGTCTCAGGAACTGGAAAACGAAGGCATGCAAGGGATATCCGGCGGTCTTTTCGAGTCCGTTTCCGGCGGTAGTTACAACGGTGTTGCTCCGTATACCAGTTTGCTATTACATCGGGCATCCGGCATCAAAGACATTATTCATCTGATCAGGCTGCTTTCCCGCACAGATCCCCAGGATGAACAGCTTGTACAAGTGCTTGCGCATTTTGTTCGAATGCCTGTTGCCGACGTGAAAAAATGGTGCCGATTATTCGGTATCAGCAATTCGTTACTTCGCGGCTTGTTAAATCACGCATCCTCCCTTGGGCGCGATGGCTTTGACGAGATAGCGCAGGCGATAAAAAACGGAGATATGCCACCAGCTATTGACTGGTTTTCCATTCGCCCAACCAGGGTGAAAGCATTCCTTAGCGCGGCGCATTCGGCATCACCATTGGCAGAAATGGTTCAGAGGTTGTCGCTCATATTCACAGACCATACCGCGTTGGGTGATCTGACTCTGGACGAGATGAAAGAAGCCTCCATTCAGTGGGCCGATCAACAAAATGAGGTTAACTCTGACTTCTTGCCAGCATTCAGGAAGGCCGTTAGTAAAGCTGATGATGCCCGTGGAATTCTGAAGGCATTTAAGGCATTGCAAAGTCAGGTTAATAAACATGTCGGTGATATCGATGGGGTAACGGCGGAAGGCAGGGATATCCTTAAAGAGCACGGCATAACGCCAGAGTTTATTGATGAGATCAGGACGGATATGCAGCGTGAGGTCGTATCGTCCCTGCAAATCGTAGCCAGAGCGTTGGCGGATGCTAATCCGAAGAGTGCGGCCATTGTTAACCGTGTTATTGGTGATATTGAAGCATCGGAGGGCATGGGGGCGCTGAAACTCTTCCTTTCGCGAGCGTTTAATCCTAACGGCAATATTCTCCCCGACATTATTGGTGAGGCTAAAAAGTATGTCAGCGAAGAAGAACTTGAGCATCTTGACCAACTACTTAAGCGATTCTCATATAACCCGCAGACACGCTGGCAAATGAATCAGCGAAGTATGGGTTCGGTCCACGAGAAAGTGTTATCTGCCATGAATAGTGCGATAGCCAACTCATCCGTATCTGAAGAAAAAGCTCTTGAGTGGGCCGACTCTTTTATCACGGAAGAAGTGGAAGAAGCCCGCGCTGGACAGAGTGGTGGGATAGACCTGCGCAAGGAACTTGCTGATATTTATCGCCTGACCGGCGGGAAAATATCGACCTTATCAAAGGTGGTTCACCACCAGGGAAGGGCATATGCAAATCTTAATGGTGTTGTTGCTGTCAATTTGAACGATGAAAATGCAAGTGCACTGTGGCACGAGCTGGGTCATCATCTTGAGTACAGTAACCCTGGTTTGTTAGAGAAAGCCCGGTCATTCCTGAAGGCCAATGTTGAAGGGGATAAGCCATCTTTCGTTAATATCGGTGGGCGTGGCAAGCCTGAATGGTGCTTCAGATCTCGATTGAGTAATATTTATATGGCGAAGGTATACCCGCCAGCCTCAGTAAGTAACACCGGGAAAATTCGGCAGAAATCACCGACTATTTCCAAAACGTCAGCAACGGAAGTATTCTCTATGGCTCTTCAGTTGTATCATGACAAAGAGGCCGCTGCCGCATCACTGATGAATGGTGACGGATTGCTGGAACTGTTATTAGGTGTGGCAAAGGAGCTAAATAATGCAGATTAAAATCGCAGCGCCATTAGGCGGAGATGCCATTATCGAATTTGATGATAATGAAGAAGTTTCCGGGCGTTTAAGCATTATCTCCGGTGACATTACCGAGGACATGATCGCTGAAGCCATAGCTGGGGCAAATCCCAATAGCTATATGGGATTCGTTAACACCCTTGATGCTCCCGCAAGTGATGTTCTCCGAACGCTGCATCTTTACGCTGGCTGGTTTGTTGATTGGCCAGCAGTAGATGGTGGCGATGAGGACGACGACGATGATTTTGGTGATCATGCAGACCAGATCGTATATTGAAGAAATCCCGCCAATCGGCGGGATTTGTTGTTTATGCCAGGCGGGCTATGCGTATCTTACAATCATCTAGGTGGATGCGTAGCGCTTCTAAACATGGAGTAAAGTTAGCTGAGAATTTGTCGGACTCACAGGCCAATGCATAAAATTTTTCAGCCAATTCAAGAGATTCATCCCATATTTTTCGACTTACAAAGTCTGGTAGTGCTGTTTTTCTAAGCTCATTAGATATTGCTCCCCCAGAGCGTGGAGCAAAACCCATAGGTAACATGTCATAGGCTGGAGCAATATGATATGGGCGTCCGTGGCTACTAATAAACGATAGGTTACCATTATGCATATCGGTATTGCCTATTAGCAAACCAAAAGACCATAGCCTTGTTGCTATAATAATCGCATCAGGATGGACGCACTTATTTTTTACCAACTCTTTAACCAGCAAGGGCCATGTTGCTCTTGCATTCCCAACAAATTCTGCATCAAGTGCACGAAGTGAGAATACACCTACCCGACCTAGTTGACCAACACGATCAAATCGGGGAATTTCCAAGAATCTCTGACCGTTATAATCAAAAACTTCTGTTTCTACCCCCAGAACTTTTAATGCGAGATGTTCAGCAAACAAGAGATCTCTCCAACGCTCACTTATAGGGGTGTCGTTAGGCGCAGAGAATTTCACTAATACATGTCCACGCTCTGTGAAAGTACAAAATTTGGGTTGTTCACCTCCAGCAGATGAACCGGGCACATCACCTTCACCAGCAGCTAAAGCTAATACAGGATATTCACTTTCACGATTAACAGGAACAGGAGGCTGCATCTCTAAAAAATGCGTGCGTGCTTGCTCTCCAATTAACAAATTACCAACAACATCATGCCCATGCTTAAGTAAGGCTTTGATCACGTCAGTATCTGACCATTGCTCTGGATTTGAGGGAAGGTTAAGTTCAAGAGCATATGCTGATGCATATGCTCTTCCAAGGAAGCCTTGTGGACGCATATCAAATAACCACCAAGGTAACCCATCGCTATGCCTGTTATTTTTCCCTTCCTCAACCATAACATAGCCTTCTGGCCTCACCGGAATGAGAGTACCAAGAACGCAAATACACCCCTCTTCAGTTATACGATAAATGGGGACTGATTCGAATCCTCTAAAAGAGTCTCGTAAAGCATATTGAATAGATCTTCCATTTCCGATCCTAACGATTTCATCACCAAGATCTCTTAATGCTCTAGATATCGTTGGTTGGCTAACACTTAGTCTTTCAACCAATTGTCTTGGTGTCATAGGACCTTGATTGAGCAAATTACGGATTGTTGTTGCATGTATAGCCATAGTTTTAATTACTATTGTGAATAGATTAATGAATAGATTCATGAATGCGTACAATAGCAAGCAAAACGGGAGGTGTCACTAATTTAGGTAAGTTAAAAAGACTTCTTTAAATGTATTAGTCGCGACTTGATCTGACACTGAGCCTTGAAAGGTTGAGAGTTACCGGTTTTGATATGGGTGTCTAATCCTTATACAAAACACGAGGTAACTCTCATGCTTCATACTAACAATCCCATCATCAAACACAAAGTCGGTCTGCTCAACCTCGCCGAAGAACTCGGTAACGTATCAAAAGCCTGTAAAATCATGGGGGTGTCACGCGACACATTTTACCGCTATCAGGAACTGGCTGAGGAAGGCGGTATTGATGCTTTGGTTAATCAGAACCGCAGAGTCCCGAACATAAAGAACCGTGTCGATGAAGCGACTGAACGTGCAGTTGTTGAGTACGCAATTGAGTTTCCGGCTCATGGGCAGCACCGGACCAGTAATGAACTGCGTAAGAAAGGCGTATTTATCTCCGGCAGCGGCGTACGCTCCATCTGGCAACGACACGACCTGGAGAACTTCCGTAAACGTCTGAAAGCACTTGAAGAAAAAGTCGCCAGAGAAGGGATCGTACTCACTGACTCTCAAATCGCAGCGCTAGAAAAGAAAGCCCAGGATGATGAGGCCAACGGTGAAATCGAAACGGCACATCCGGGGTATCTGGGGGCACAGGACACCTTCTACGTGGGCAACCTGAAAGGTGTTGGCCGTATCTATCAGCAGACGTTCGTGGATACGTACTCGAAAGTGGCACACTGCAAACTATATACGAGTAAAACGCCGATCACCGCAGCTGATTTGCTCAATGATCGTGTACTGCCGTTCTACGAGTCTCAGGGGCTGCCGATGCTGAGAATCATGACCGATAGGGGAACAGAGTACTGTGGTAAAGTTGAGCAGCATGATTATCAGTTGTATCTGGCTATCAACGACATTGACCATACGAAAACGAAGGCGATGTCTCCGCAGACGAACGGCATCTGCGAGCGCTTCCATAAGACCATTTTGCAGGAGTTTTATCAGGTTACGTTCCGTAAAAAGCTATATACAAACCTGGAAAGCCTGCAAATGGATCTGGACAAGTGGTTGTGGCATTACAATAATGAGCGAACTCATCAGGGAAAAATGTGCTGTGGGCGTACGCCAATGGAAACGTTACTTGATGGAAAACGCATCTGGGCCGAGAAAAATTTAAGCCAGATGTAATCTGACAGATACCTGTATAAATAACCGGTAACTGTCAGATCAGGTCTGAGCTAATACACTTTAAAAGATGATGACTAGGCGCTTTAACTGCTAGCTGACATAACAATTGGCCATTTGACGTGGAGTTCCCCGCCAACTGACGGGGTTTTTATTAGTCACTTTCTGTTTCTTCTGGAATGTTTTCTTGCGGTTCTGTTAATGCAGCACGACACAGGTTCCGGGCATTGGCTATAGCCACACTTTTGACTTCATCCGTCATCGTGCAGGTAATGTACTGATCGAGTTCTTCAGCGCGGATGATGCTTTTGCCAATCAGAAACTGTATTTGCCAGAGCAGATCAGCATCCATAATCAGAATTTCTGCCGGGCCTTCAGGACCAGCCGGGAAGGAAACATAAGACTGTTTGCCCAGGCCGATAACTCGACAACTTGCTTCAAGAATTGCGCGATTGAGGTCTGACTTTGTAACTGAAACAGGTTGATTTTCACCTGCGATTACGCCGTTGACATGGATGTGGAATGGCATGTAGCTTGAAATTCGCTCTACTTTCCATACGCCAGCAAGCGATCCTTCATGCAGCACAATGGGGGTAACCGCGAGTTTCATCTCACCATATAACTGCTGGCAGATAGCTGGATTGCTGAATACATCCAAAGGTTCACACTCAAACAGCGGCGCAATCTGTATGAGGTCCATCATGGTCATACCAGGGGTACGAGCAGTAATGAATCTGCGCATGCCAGTATCCATTGTGCGCCAGATAGCTACACCATGCTTTTTGCTCACTTCTTCAGTAAAGCCAAGGTGGCACATGATGGTTTTTTCGATAGCCAGATCAGAGATCGAAACCTTTTCGCCAGGTACACCATCATTATTGATGGTCACTTCGACACTCTGGCCATTACGCAGGCGGTATTGAATTGTTTTAGTATTTTGTGCTGTCATAGTCTTTTCTCTGCTTAAAAACTGATGTATTGCGCCTTCAGGTGGGTCAGGAATGTTTTCCCACCAGCGAAAGCAATATCTCGGGGTGTTCTTTTCGTGAAAAGCGCGTGCCATTGCCAACTTTGGCGTTTTTTTGCGAGTTCGTGCTTTTGTCGGCGTCTTGACCACCGCTTTTCTTTCAGTCGTTTTTTACTCATAAACTCTAAAACGGAATATCGTCGTCAAAGTCCATTGGAGGTTCGTTATTGGCGTTGCTCTGAGGTTTACCGCCACCACTGTATTGCTGGTGGTTTTGAGGTTGGTTCGATTGCCCCCAGCCATTTGAGGACTGTGAATCGTCACGGCGAGCGCCGATCATTTGCATGGTGCCGCCCTGGCTGACGATAATTTCCGTCGTGTAACGTTCTACACCGGCGTCATCTGTCCACTTACGGGTTTTAAGTTTCCCTTCGATGTAGACCTGAGAACCTTTTCGTAAATACTCACTCGCAATTTCAGCAAGTTTCCCGAACAAAACGACTCTATGCCATTCTGTTTGCTCTTTCTGTTGGCCCGTTTGCTTGTCGCGCCATGATTCATTTGTTGCGATGCTTAGTCTTCCGACCGCTCCGCCATTTGGTATATACCTGATCTCCGGGTCTTGCCCCAGGGTACCAATCAGGATGACTTTGTTTACACCGCGTTGTGCCACTTATCTTACCTAATAAAATAAAATGATTAGAGCAATAATGTATATCTTTGAAACGTAGCTAACAAGTGATTTGCATTATCCTGTGCCTTCTAAAGGGATCGAGTCAGTCGGTATTGGCTGTGAATGGGTGTTTGTCCTGGAGCGTAAAAATTCGCTTATGAGGTCTTTATGAAGGGAAAAACAGCCGCAGGAGGCGGTGCAATTTGCGCTATCGCGGTGATGATTACCATCGTAATGGGTAATGGCAATGTGCGAACCAACCAGGCGGGGCTTGAGCTGATTGGTAACGCTGAAGGTTGCCGACGTGATCCATACATGTGCCCGGCGGGGGTATGGACTGACGGGATCGGTAATACACACGGGGTAACGCCGGGTGTGCGAAAAACCGACCAGCAAATCGCCGCTGATTGGGAAAAGAATATCCTGATCGCTGAACGCTGTATTAATCAGCACTTCCGGGGCAAAGACATGCCCGATAATGCCTTTAGTGCAATGACAAGCGCGGCATTCAATATGGGATGCAATAGCTTACGGACCTACTACAGCAAAGCGCGAGGCATGCGAGTCGAAACGTCCATCCACAAGTGGGCGCAGAAAGGGGAATGGGTGAATATGTGTAACCATCTCCCTGATTTTGTGAACAGTAACGGCGTGCCCCTGCGAGGTTTAAAGATTCGCCGTGAAAAAGAACGCCAGCTTTGCCTGACGGGACTGGTCAATGAATAAACTCCGGCAGCTCCGCAGACTTTCGACAATGAAGTTATCGCTGGCAGCGATAGTTTTCGACTCGATTTTCATGGCGGTATATGTGCTTAATGAAACGTGGCCACTGGAACCGCTATTGTATGCCGGGCTTCGGCTGTGCCTGACATTTTTGAGCATGGCTGCGAGATTGATGCAGCAGAAAGAAACCGCTTCAGATTGTCCACGCCGCGCGGTGCGCAAATATATGGCACGCAGGCGAAAGCGATAATAGTTAACGATAACCCCGGCAGCCGCCGGGGTTATTTTTGGTGGTTATTTGAACGGATTGATTGAATTATTAAACGTGATGATGCTTGTCTCACGCGGTGCCTGGATGTTAGCCGCTTGCGGAACCTCCTTAATTTTCTTGGTGACAGGCAAGTTGCGTGCTCCAACTTTGATCAGAGATTCGAAAAGTGTGGCAACGATTTTTGCATCACCAGGTTCTTTGAGGCGGAATGCGTCTTTTTGGGCGGCGGAGACGAAGATCGGGAGGTTATCCAGTTCGTCTTGCATTGCTGCCAGCACATCGTCGCGGATACCCGCTGTTTTCTCCAGCAAAGCGATTCGCGCTTCAGCATCTGCGATCTTGGCCATTGCTTCGAGGTGGCGGCCCTGGCTTTCGAGTAGTGCAGTTTCCAGTTCTGCCGTACGCTCTGTCGCCTCCACCATCATTTCCAGTTCAGCCATTTTGCCGTAATGGGATATAACGGCCTGCACTGACTCGTCGGAGTACCCATGCGCCGCCAGGGACTCTGCCAGTAAAGATTTAGAATCCGCGCTTTCAAACATTCCGGCGCTGGCAGGATGATCCAGACTGATATAGTTCGGCGTTGTCACATAATCCACACCATGGAAGCTGGTGGTTACAGCGATTTTCCCGGACTCGCGCCCGCCAGTGGCCCAGCTCCAGCCACCAGCTCGGCTTTCGATCATCGCGGCGACAATTTTACCCGGCTCTGTGTTAAGAATTTCCTGTGTATGGGTAACGATGCCGTTGTCGTCAACAGATATAGCCACTGTGCGGCACGCTGGAACATTGTCGATTACGACCGGGCGACCTTCCACCATGATCACGCTGGTTTCTGGTACTTCCAGTTTGCCAGTCAGCTGTCGGCGACCGTGACCGTAATAGCCGAAAAGCTCTCCAAGGCGTAAACCTTCCTGAGTTTCCTTGCTTTCAAGCATGGTCTTGACCGCGCTTAATACATACTGTCGCCCGTTCTGGCGACCTTTTCGAGCATTGCTATAGAGACAAAAGCGGTCAGTGACCGTTTTCAAAACATCAGTCATTATCGTTTCCCTCTTTAAAGACCGATTCAAGGATTTGCGCCAGTTCCTGTGGCGGTGTTTTGATGATGGAATCCATCAGGTGATCGTCGTCCTCGCTTTTCGCTTTCAGTTCGTTCACCAGTGCTTCAGAGATTTTTTCGTCAATCTCCAGCACATCGCTGAACAGGTAACGTTTGAATGCATCGGAATTGGCGAGGACGCTGTTATTGCTGACGGCATCGAGGATTTGCGTAACGATAGTGGCGTAGTTCGCCTGCGAGTCGCGGTTATCGTTGTGCTCTTGTTGCAGAGCGGTATTAACGGAGTGGAATTCGATTTTGTACGGGCGATCACCTTCCGGGTATACCTTGCCGTACTTGAAAGCAAGATGAATATCGATAGCCCGCTGAATGAACTCTTCTACGCCCTGCTGGATCCATGAGGCGCGCATGGCGGCCTGAATTGCCGTGCGCAGGAATCCACCTTCGCCAAGCCCGCCGGACATTTGATCTGCCCACCCCAGGAGGGTGTAATCGAGGCCAAGTGCTGCCGCCAGCTGGCGCATATAGGTGAGAATGTCTTCAATGCCGTTGATGTCAGCCTGGATGGTCTGAGTATCAATAGTCATCTGTCCCTTGCCGTCGCCCATAATAGGCAGCAGGGTATTGGTCACCGTAGGCATGTTATTCGCGCCACGTGCGCGTCTTTCCATCAGGTCAGCTGCTCGTTTAAGCGTCTGAGTAATGGTGCGCGAATAATCGGCTGCTTTAACCGGATCCAGACTATTCATCGCCAGGCCGATGATTCGGTCAATTTTCGACGCATTAAAACGCGTTGCTTTCAGCGAGCGGATCGCTGAACGCAGATTCATGTACGGCTCGTAAGCGTATTCGAGCAAGCTGGTCCCGTAATTCTGGGTTTCAATCGGCGTGCGCTCTTCCGGATTATCCAGCAAGCTGTATGCTTTATGGCCAGTGTGCACAGGCATAAGGTTTGACTTAGGCCGCCAGTAGGGGATTTTCATAGGGATAATGGCCCACGGATCGGCGAAAACCATTTTCCCTGACGCGTCCTTCAGATAATCGCCGCTAAATCCCGCCAGGTTGCCGCTGACCTCGAACTCTTTGATGAAGCTCGGAAGGGTGTAATAGGAGCACTCAAAAGACGTGATCCCTATGCCTTCTTTGGCGTATGGCCTGACATAAGCCACCCCAAATACAGACATGATAAATGCCCATCCGGCGACCTCTTTGTTGATGGTTCGCCCGATGTCGTTCATCAGCTCGTCACACAACGCCTGAGCGGCGTCATAGTCACTATCGTTTCCGTTGTGTACCGGCACGATAGAGAAGGTTTGTCCGGTCTTCTTATCGAAAGAGAGCGCGTGCGTAATATGGATGTTCAGCGCGGTGGCGATCGTGCTGTAAACCGCCATTTCTTCGAGTAGCGGATAGCGTTGCAAGCGGTCTTCCGGCAGTTGAACTTCATCAAAGATAAAGCGACTCCCATCCACCAGCCCATCACCAGCCATGCCACTATCGCCCGGTTTGCCGCCTAAGAAGCCGGACAGTTGTACCGGTGCCCCTGCGCGAGAAAACAAATACCCACTTCCGCCGTGCACAGCCAGCGCGGACAGGAGGATGTTGTCCCGTTCTCCGTTGTCTTTAAAAACCCCCGCCAGCGCCTTCCTGACCGAGGATAGCGTGATTTTATTGTCTGCCAAGATTGCACCTTAATTAGAATAATTCGCATCGTGTTTGAACGGAATTTAACACTAGTCACTTGTTAAGGATTACCAATGAACAAGCTATCTATGGGTGTGTTTCGCTGTTCAAGTGTCAGCGAAATATTGAAATACATTAGGGCAATAACATCTCACCGAGCGCCGATTAAATACGGCGTGGAAAAGGTGGAAGGCAAAAGCTATGACCGACTGCGCCGGGAGGCGAATCAGAAGGCGATAGATTTGCTTAATTCGCTGGTGGACGGCGCGACACTGACAGATGAACAGCGCCAGATCCTGGCCGGGTACACTGGTGAAGGCGGCATTGGCGGGTCCGTCTCCGAATATTACACACCAAAGCCTATCGCTGAAGGTGTCTGGGAGATCATGAAGCTCTACGGCGCGGACGTAGGTAACACTCTGGAACCATCGGCGGGAACCGGCGTTTTTAATGAGACAAAACCGGTTGGTACGGTGATGACCGCGACTGAGATCAGCAGTGTTTCCGGTCGTATAAACCAGTTGTTACACCCGGAAGACAGCGTACAGATTTCCCCGTTCGAACAGCTGGCTATAAACACGCCTAACGATTCATTCGACCATGTTGTGGGTAACGTTCCGTTCGGCGGTCGTGATAACACACGCAACATCGATAAGCCTTACGCAGAAGAAACGGACATGGGGTCTTACTTCATGCTCCGCATGCTGGACAAGATAAAACCTGGCGGATTCATGTGTGTGATTGTGCCGCCGTCCATTGTTTCAGGTTCAAACATGAAACGGTTACGCCTGCGCCTATCACGGAAAGCTGAATTTCTTGGTGCCCACCGCTTGCCTACCGGTACTTTTGACGCAAACGGGACCAGTACAGTTGTTGATGTGGTGCTGATGCGCAAACATCCGGCAGAGATGGCTGAGAAAATCCCCCTGGTGGATGAAAGCACTCTCGAATCGGCAAATGTGCTTTGGCCAACGTTTATTTCTGGCAAGTGGTTTGAAAAGGACGGCCGCCGGTTTGTTCATGGCACCCAGGAAAAGGGCTTCCAGGGGCGTATTGAGGTTCGTGCCGACGGTCAGATTGATAACCAGGCTCTTAAAGCGAAGCTGATTCATCGTTTCGAAAGCCGTATCGACTGGTCTTTGCTCGATATGGCTGAACCGTCACCGACCGCAGACGTTGTTGGTGAAGGGGAAATGCGCCTGATTAATGGCGTATGGCAAAAATATGCTGGTGGTCGCTGGATTGAAGCTGATGCAGGGAAGGAACTTAAGATCGATGCTGCCAGTTATGGCGCGGATAGCTGGGAGGCTCTTCAGCGTAACCTGACTACAACAGAAGGCCGTCTCGGCATGACATTTACCCAGATGGCAAATGTCCGCGATAAGTACACCACATCAATCAGCGACGATATGGTGCAGCTGGTGGACTGGATTAACAGCCAGCCTGAAAAATACCGTGAACGCTTGTATCGCGGGGCGATGATTGGCCGGATGTTAATTGAATATCAGGACATGAAGGCCGCCGGGCATAGTGCTGAACAAATCGAACAGCAGCGCCTTTCTCTGGTATCCCGTTTGCAGGCAGAGATTGACCGTTTTGGTAACCCCGGTCGCGGTCCGATAGCGAAATTATCGGGGAGCGGTGCGCGCGCCTGGTTTGCTTTCCGTGGTGCAATTAAGCTGGATGGCACTATTTCTGACGAGCTGACAGGAAAACTGGTTACGCATGATTCCAGCGCCAGTTATGACTCCACCAGCTATCAGGACACCCTGCGTTATCTCTACAGTGATCTCACTCGCGATCCAATCCAGCTCGATGATTTCCGCCTTGCGTTTACCGGCGAACTGCCAGCCAGTGATGACGAGTTGCTTAATTTATTGGCCAGCACCCCTGGCATTGCGGTTTCACCGTATGGCGGGATTGTTCCGTTCGCCCGCGCCACCAGCGGCGACATTAACGAGATAGTGGCTCCAAAACAGGAATTCCTCGCCACGCTCCCCGACGGTCCAGTAAAGAACAACGTCCTTAATCAGCTGGCAGCGATCGAAGAGAAGCGCATCAAGACGCCAGCAGAGAATATCCGCTTTAAGCTCAATAGCCGTTGGTTCGACCGTTCCGTCATTCTGGAGTTTTTGCAGGAAAACGGCTATCCGGATCTGCGCTATGTGCAGTCAGTGCAGCTGGAAGGCGACGAAATGGTTTCTGACACCTATCACGGTGGTGATGGCCTGTTCGTCGGGCACCGATACGGTGTCGTCCAGCGTAAGGATAAAGAAACAGGCGAGATCCGCTACGAGTGGGACCGTAAATCAGGTGAAAACGCGACCGGGTTCCCGGCACAGCTGGAAAAGTATCTCAATGGTGCGCGTATCGGTGGCAAAGATAGCGCGACGGCGAACGGCTACCGCGAGCAGATGGCACTGCTTGAGGACCAGTTCAATAAGTGGATCAAGACGCACGATCGCTACGATGAGCTGGTTGCTAAATACAACGATGTGTTCAATAGCAATATCCCGTATGAACACTCTGGCGATCCGCTTGGGTTGAAGGGATTAAGCGGTAAGCGCCAGCCATTTGATTACCAGAATAGCGAGGTGCGCCGACTGTCCGAAGATGGGCGCGGCATCCTGGGCTTCGGCACCGGGCTGGGTAAAACCACGACCGCGCTGGCGCTTGAGGCGTTCAACTATGAGAACGGTCGCTCCACCCGTACTGCGTATGTAGTGCCTAAATCAGTGCTGGAAAACTGGTATTACGAAGCAAAAGAATTCCTGAGTGAAGAGGCATTCAGTAACTACCTGTTCGTCGGTCTTGATGTGCTGATGGATGGCGATCAGATTCGCCAGGTGCCGGTGCTCGATGAGAACGGTAAACCTGTCGTTGGTGCAGATGGCACTCCCGTTATGCGCGATGCCCTTAAACTGGCAGATGAAGCCACTATCACGGCGCGGATGAACGCGATCCCGCACTCAAACTACCGTGCAGTCGTGTTTACCAAAGAACAATACGCCCGCATTCCGCTACGTGATGACACCGTAGATGAGCATGCACAAGACATGCTTTATGACTTCGTTGCTGCCGGGCGTGTGGCCAGCGCAATGGACTCCGATTCCCATCGCAAAGAGGCGGCGCGTCGCCGGGTATTGTCGGAGTATTCAGATACCGGTACCGAAAAAGCAGAGAAGTATCCGTACTTTGAGGATATGGGCTTCGACAGCGTGATTGCTGACGAAGGCCACAACTACCGCAATAGCTATAAAAATGGTCGCGAAGCGTCACAGCTGGCCTATCTGCCCACCAGCGCGGTGGCGCAATCGGCGCGAGATATGGCAATCAAAAACGCGTACCTGATGAAAAAGAATGGTGGGCGTGGACCGGTTCTCCTGACTGCAACGCCAGTCGTTAACACCCCGATCGATGCATACAACATGCTTTCTCATGTTCTGCCGAAGGAATACTGGCAGAAGATGGGGATCTACGGTCCTGATGACTTCGTTAAATTCTTCGGCAAGACCAGGCTGGAAACGGTACAGAAAATCAGCGGTGAAGTTGAAGAAAAAATGGCGCTGGTGGGCTTTGAAAACCTTGATGCGCTGCGCGGTATATTCCATCGCTGGGTAACGCTTAAAACGGCGGAAGACGTTAAGGATACCGTGGAGATCCCGGAACTGGACGAACACCAGCAGGATGCACCACTTACTGAAGAACAACTGGCGGCGTATGAAGAATTGCGTCAGCAGGCGGAAGCGGCGGCCAAAGCCAACAATGGCGTAACGACCTCGGTCAATGAAGACGGCGTGATTGAGCACGAGAAGGCCCGTCCGATCTTCTCAATAATCAGGGATATGGACCGCGTATGTACTGACATGGACCTGTACTATCGCCGGATCACCTATCGTTTCCTGCCGGAGTACGCCGATGCGGTGCAGCAGCTGGCGGACAGTTTGCCTAAACAAGCCACCAGCGAAGACGACGACAGTGATGATTCAATCACGCAGCAATCGCAATACTCCCTGATAGATAAGGGCGAGTTTATTCAGTTGCAGGTTCCGGAAGCGTTCGAGCGGGAAGTGAATAAGCGCCTGGCCAGGTTTGGCATTGACGAACAGACCGTAACTCACCCCGTTACGCCCAAATACGCGAAGCTGATTGCCACGCTGAAGGAGTTTTTCCCGGAAGGTAAGCAAATCATCTTCACCGATGAAAAAACGCAGCACCAGAAGCTCAAGCGCATTATCTGCAATGCTCTTAACCTTGAACCTTCAAAGGTGGGGATGCTGAATGCTCAGACGGTTGCCGAGGCAGGTAAAACCGGTAAGAAACTGAAAGCGGTTAAACCGCCGAAAGAGTTACCGGATGAACCAACAGATGCACAGATAGCGAAATACAACGAGCAAATGGCTCTGTATGACGCCTATATCGCGCAGCAAAATGAAATGTCGTTGGGCGGTCTGGAAAAGATTGCAGCCGACTTCCAGGAGGGCCGGACTCCGATCATCATCTGCAACAAAAAGGCAGAGGTGGGTATCAACCTGCATCGAGGAACGACTGACATCCATCATCTGACGTTGCCATGGACTCCAGCCAGTATTGCGCAACGAAACGGTCGCGGTGCCCGAGTTGGCTCCAACCGTGCAAGCGTTCGCGTTCACTACTACTGCGGCAAGGGTTCTTTCGATGAATACCGACTGAAGACGCTGAAGCGTAAAGCAGGCTGGATCTCCGATATCCTCCGTTCAGATAAGTCAGAAATGGAGAACGCCGACGCCAACGATATGATCGAAATGCAGATGTATACCGCTAAGGATGATGGCGAACGTCTGGCAATGATGCAGGTTCAAATGGATAAGGCGAAAGCCGCGCAACGCGCTCGCCAGAAAGAACAGGCTACTATCGACCTTCAGAACTACATCAAGGCGCAGCACGCAGCTGGTGAGGATGTGGAGGTGCTTACCGCTGAATTAGAGCGAAGCAAAGCGGAACTTGAAAAGACCACCGCCGACGTCGCCAAATTCAAACAGGCGGTAATGGCCAAAGCAGCTGATAACGCAGACTGGAAAGCCCGCTGGGGTAGCGTCCATCACACAGACCGTACGTTGTTAGCACAGTATCGCGCGTCGTTGAAAAGCGCCATTCAGCGCAAGGCTAATATCTCTCAAGCCATCTCCCGCTATGAGAAATTATTGAACCGTACTCAGAAGGCCGCGACGGATATCAAACGCCTTCGCCCGCTGGTGGAGGATGCAATAAATAAAGGCATTCTGGATGTTGATCCTGACCTGGTTAACCATGCGAGTGAGTTCCTTATTATCGGCGATCGCTCATGGCGTGTAGGCCAATACTACGATTGTGCCGGTGATATCGTTCGCATTAAGTCGCTGGACTTCGACAGCCAGCGCGCAGACGTGGAGATTATCTTTACCTTCAAAGGTACCAAATCGGGTAACTGGGATGTGAAGACGCTGGATAAACAGGTTGATGTAACTCCCGATGAAGATGCTGTTATGCAGAAAATCAGTGGTGGCGTCTCCATCGCCGGGATTAACGACATCATTTCCTGTGACGATTTCTACCGTTTCCAGCAGCGCGGCATGATCAAAATCACTGACTCATACGGCGTTCAGACTACAGAGTCAGGCTATAGCATTGATTTTGTTGGTACCTATACGGATCCACTGAAGCATGCGGTTTACCCGGATCGCCATGACGGCGCGCTGAAGTCGTCAATTGCAAAATGGGTGCTTGGTATGATGTCGGAAGGGAATAACCGCCAGATCCGTTCGGCAGAAACATTCCTGGTTGAACTGTTTGGCTCCAATTATGGCGATGTAATCGCGTCATACGGAGATACGCTATCCCCTGAAGCAATTCAGGAGAAAATAGCGGATGCGATCGCCAGAATGCCGGAAAAAACAAGCCAGGGGGCTACTCGTAACGGGGATTCTGAACTTGAAGTCACCAATGCCATTTTCGGTACCAATGAGTTCCGGGCGTCAGATTATGAGATCACCACAGCACAGTTTGGCACCATTGGCATTTACAGCAATAAAGACGAGATCAAGCAGGCAATGGACGCAGCAAGTGCGCGCATTGCAGCAGAACGGAAAGCCAATCTGAATCATGCAGTCGCCGCGCTGACTCAATCGTGGGTAACAGCAATCAGGGAGGCCGCCACCACAGGAAAAATCACACCGGCAATTGCGGATGTCGTAAACGACGGCTCTAAATTTATGGATGCCTATAAAATGGATGCGGTGCAGTTGCCATCAGCCTATGGCCAACTCAGCTATCGCATAACCTACAACCTGGTATCAATGTTTACTGACCTTGCCATCCTTGGGCTGGTGGACCTTAACGAGGTTACGCCGGAATTACTCAGCATGCGCAAGAATCATGTTGAGATATTGCAGAGAATTAACACGGTTCTTGCCGGGCGCACCGATGAAGAGAAACAGGCCGACGCTGATCGGATAAACCTGGCCCTAGGCAACATCACGGAGGAAGAAATTGCCGCCAGAAACGAGAAACAAGAAGAGTTATCATCAATACAGGGTGATGCCACCAGCATAGCTCAGTCTCTTGGGCTGAATTATCGCGTATCCACCGCCGACCTGAAGATGATGTACGCACCAAAATTCGCCGCTGGCGAGGTATTTGGGCTTCAGGAAGCCTCCGGCATGAAAGGGGGGCTTTTCCGTGCGAAAGACGCAATCAAGGCGAAATTCGGCGCTCGCTGGTTGCCAGCGAAGGCGAAGAACAGCGACTTCCCAGGTAACTGGTGGATTATCGAGACAAAACACAACGTGGCGGACGTTCTGGCCGTCATCCAACAATACGCATAACAGGAGCGCCCGGTTCGCCGGGCGTCGCATAATATGGCCACACTATCTGATACAATAAAACCGAATAAAACATATCTTGAGGCGGTACTCCGTACAGCGTTGTTAGGAAAGACAGAAGACGAATACGTTGATTTCTTCCTGTCAGGGCTACGCGGGCGATTACTGAAAAATCCCCGCCTGTACCGCAGCTATGGTCCATACTGGCCGGAAATTAAAAAATTATTACTGGAGCGCGGTTATGGTAATTTCGGTCGTCTCGTTGACCGTGACGTTCGCAAAATTTACCGTTATGACCGCCCGGCGCTAACACTCATAGCCGCGACGCTCTACAGCCAGGAGCGTTTTGATAATGGTCAGATATACTCAGCCTGGCATTTACTGCCAGTGCCTGAAGAAGTTGACGACCAGGACTATGAGTTTGAGTCTTACGATTTGGAAGTTGAAGCCTTGGCACAGGCTGGAGAGAAAACTTGAAAAAGCGATACTACACAGTAAAGCATGGGACGCTACGAGCATTACAAGAGTTTGCTGACAAGCATAACGTTGAGGTGCGCAGGGAAGGGGGAAGTAAAGCTCTGCGCATGTACCGTCCGGACGGGAAATGGCGTACGGTCGTCGATTTCAAAACTAACAGCGTTCCCCAGGGCGTCCGTGACCGGGCATTCGAAGAATGGGAGCAGATCATCATAGATAATGCATTGCTTCTCAATGCGGATTAAACTTCCCCAAATTATGGCTGTTTGCTCACCGAGCATCGCTCAAAGAAGCACGATTCTTCAAACATATAGATAGTGATAGTGCCACAACTTCTGGCTCTAACGGGCTGGGGAGGCGGCGCTTTGTTGCTAAATGATCTGGTTTAAAATGGATATGAAAAAAGAAACGATTTTTTCCGAAGTAGAAACGGCTAACAGCAAGCAACTGGCTGTGTTGAAAGCTAATTTCCCACAGTGTTTTGATAAAAACGGAGCCTTCATTCAAGAAAAATTGCTTGAGATTATTAGAGCATCGGAGGTTGAACTCTCTAAAGAATCATACAGTTTAAACTGGCTGGGTAAATCTTATGCCCGTTTGTTGGCCAATCTACCACCGAAAACGTTGTTGGCAGAAGATAAAACACATAACCAACAAGAAGAGAACAAGAACAGTCAAAACCTGTTAATCAAAGGGGATAACCTCGAAGTATTGAAGCATATGGTTAATGCTTATGCTGAAAAGGTGAATATGATTTACATTGACCCACCATACAATACGGGTAAAGATGGATTCGTCTATAACGATGATCGCAAGTTTACACCAGAACAGCTTTCTGAACTGGCAGGTATCGAGCTTGATGAGGCTAACCGCATACTTGAATTTACCACCAAGGGTTCAAGCAGTCATAGTGCATGGCTGACATTCATTTATCCTCGTCTTTATATTGCACGTGAACTTTTAAAAGAGGATGGAGTAATATTCATCTCCATAGACGATAACGAAGATAAACAGTTGGGATTATTATGCGACGAAGTATTTGGGCAAGGTAATTTTGTTGCAAAACTCCCTACAATCATGAATCTCAAAGGCAATCATGATAACTTTGGCTTTTCAGATACGCATGAATATATATATGTATACGCTAAAAACAAAGATGTTTGTAGTTTGGGGCAATTCGATATTGATGAAAGTGAAGTTGAAAAAGAGTGGGATGAAGATGAATATGGGCTATTTAAAAGAGCTGATACATTAAAGCGTACTGGCCAAGATGCTTCTAGAAAATCAAGACCAAAAGGTTGGTTTCCGGTATTCATCAATTCAGAAAATAAGGTTTATGTAACAGATGATGATAAACCTCTTAACGAAGATGACTATGTACTTTACCCAGTAAGCCCTACGGGTGAAGAGCTTTCATGGTCGTGGGGAAAGAAAAAAATAAATGATGAGTTTTATAATCTAATAGTAATAGATATAAAAGATGGTAAAAATATCTATAAAAAACAGCGGCCTGCTCTTGGAGAGCTACCAACTAAAAAGCCAAAATCAATTTGGTATAAACCTGAATATAGTACAAGCACGGCGACAACTGAGCTTAAAAATCTTTTAGGTGCAAAATTATTTGAAGGACCAAAACCTGTTCCTCTTATAACCGATCTTGTAAAAATAGGAACAAAAAAGGATTCATTAGTTCTTGACTTTTTTGCTGGCTCTGGTACGACAGCAGAAGCTGTTGCATATTTAAATGAAAAAGATTCAGGCTGTAGGAATTTTATATGCATACAAAAAGATGAAGTTATAAATAAAACAAAGAATGCCTATTCTCTTGGCTATAGATCTATTTTTGAAATAACAAAAAAAAGGATACAGGAGGTATTTAAAAAAAGCACAACCACAAGTGATAATGCGGCTAAAATAGGTTTCAAAGTGATTCATACTATTGATGACTTTAGAGCAAAAGTTGAGTCTGAACTTACGCTCACTAATCATACATTCTTTGATGATGCGGTATTAACGCCTGAACAGTATGATGCCCTATTGACTACATGGTGTGTATATGATGGTAGCTTGTTAACAACACCTATTGAAGATGTTGATCTTAGTGGCTATACAGCACACTTTTGCAATGGCCGTCTGTATTTGATTGCACCTAATTTTACTAGCGAAGCATTGAAAGCGTTGCTCCAAAAGCTGGATTCAGATGAAGATTTTGCCCCAAACAAAGTCGTGTTTTATGGTTGTAACTTTGAAAGTGCAAAACAAAGGGAGCTTAATGAGGCGCTAAAAAGTTATGCTAACAAAAAATCTATTGAGTTAGATTTAGTGGTAAGGAACTAATCATGTCAAAAGGGTTCACATTCGAAAAGAACTTACCGCATCAGAAAGCAGGTGTCGATGCGGTGATGAACGTTTTTGTTTCCGCGACATCTCATCAGGAGGATAATGTTTCTATTCGCCTGTTAGTTAATCCAGAATTACGGCTTACTGAACAGCAATACTATAAAAATATAAAAAAAGTTCAGGAACTCAATGGTATTGAACATGTAAAAAATAATTACGATGCTGGAAGCAACGTAATCGATGTTTCTATGGAGACAGGTACAGGTAAAACGTATACCTACACTAAAACAATTTTTGATCTGAACAAATCATTTGGCATTAATAAGTTTATCATTATTGTTCCTACTCTATCGATCAAAGCTGGAACAGTGAACTTTTTGAAAAGCGATGCGTTAAAAGAACACTTTAGAGATGATTATGAGCGTGAAATAAAGACTTACGTTGTTGAAAGTCAGAAAAATGCCGGTAAAAGCACAAAATCGTATATGCCTCAAGCTATACATGATTTTGTTGAAGCTAGTAATTTCAATAAGAAATATATACACGTTCTTGTTATTAACACGGGAATGATTCACTCTAAGAATTTAAATTCCACTTATGATGTTGGCTTGCTTGACAATCATTTTGATTCTCCCTTTTCAGCTCTTGGTGCGGTAAAACCATTCATTATCATTGATGAACCACATAAATTTCCTACTGGTAAAAAGACATGGGAAAATATAGAGAAGTTTAATGCTCAATATATTATCCGCTACGGTGCGACCTTTAGTGAAGGCTATAAGAATTTAGTTTATCGACTTACAGCTGTGGATGCATTTAATGAAGACCTTGTTAAAGGTATTGATGCGTACATTGAGGATATTGTTGGTGATGGTGACGCCAACCTAAAGTTCATTAAATCTGATGGGGAAGAAGTTACATTTGAGCTAAATGAAAATAACAAGAAAACTTTATTTAAGTTAACAAAAGGTGAATCTCTATCTAAGACACATAGTGCTATTCACGATTTAACTCTTGATGCCTTAGGCAAGAATACAGTAGTGTTGAGTAATGGTATTGAGCTAAAAATTGGTTGCTCAATAAACCCCTATTCTTACGATCAGACACTTGCTGACAGCATGATGAGGAAAGCTATCAAAGAACACTTTAAGTTAGAAAAAGAGTTTCTGACACAAAGGCCACGCATAAAGCCTCTTACTCTTTTCTTTATTGATGATATTGAAGGTTATCGTGACGGTAATAATATTGCCGGAAGTTTGAAAGCTAAGTTCGAAGAATATGTTTTGGCAGAAGCTAATGAACTGTTAAAAATAGAAAAAGATGAGTTTTATAGTAACTATCTTGAAAAAACAGTTAAAGATATATCTTCCGTTCATGGCGGTTATTTTTCAAAAGATAACAGTGATAAGGATGATAAAATCGAGAAGGAAATCAACGAAATCCTTCATGACAAAGAGCTTTTGCTGTCTTTAGATAATCCACGTCGTTTCATTTTCTCAAAATGGACGTTGCGTGAGGGATGGGATAATCCTAATGTCTTTCAGATCTGTAAGCTCCGTTCGAGCGGTAGTACCACATCCAAGCTTCAAGAGGTAGGGCGCGGTTTGCGTCTTCCTGTGAATGAATACATGTGTCGAGTGAAAGACCGCAATTTTACCCTTAAATATTATGTCGATTTTACAGAAAAGGATTTTGTTGACTCACTTGTTAAAGAGGTCAATGAGAGTTCTTTCAAAGAAAGGGTTCCAAGTAAGTTTACTCAAGAGCTTAAGGAACAAATCAGGGCTCAGTATCCTGAGCTTTCATCCAGAGCACTAATGAATGAACTTTTCAATGATGAAATCATTGATGAAAATGATAATTTCAAAGATTCAGATGCCTACAGCCGCTTAAAATCCAAATATCCAGCAGCATTCCCTATAGGAGTGAAACCAGGTAAAATCAAAAAAGCTACTGATGGAAAAAGACGCACTAAAATGCGTGTTGGTAAGTTCAGTGAGCTGAAAGAACTATGGGAATTAATCAATCAAAAAGCGGTGATTGAGTACAAAATAAACAGTGAAAATGAGTTTTTATCCATTTTCAAGTCATTCATGCTCGAAGAAACAGAACGATTTACCAAATCAGGCGTTCATACTCGCATTGATAAAATTTACATCCACAATGATATGGCAATGTCGAAAAGCATTGTTAGTGATGACGATGACTTTGCTAAGCTAAACACAATGAGTTATCGAGAGTTTCTCGATAACTTATCACAGACTATTTTTGTTAAACACGATACTTTACATAAAGTTTTTTGTGATATAAAAGACACTATTAATATCACTGAATACCTGAATATTCAAACAATCAGAAAAATTAAATCTGGTTTTAGTAAGTATTTGTTGAACAATTCGTTTAACAAATTCAGCCTCGGATATAATTTGATTTCGGGGTCAATTCATCCCACAAAGTTCACAAATGCTGATGGTAAGCCTCTAGACGAGGTATTATCAAGTGATCTTGGTGTATTACAGGATAATTCAAAAGCACCATTAGATACTTATCTTTTTGAAGAGGTTTTTTATGATTCAGAGCTTGAAAGGCGTAATATAACAGATAGAGAGATCCAGTCTGTTGTTGTTTTTTCAAAGATACCGAAGAATTCTATTAAGATCCCGGTAGCTGGTGGATACACTTACTCACCCGATTTTGCTTATGTTGTAAAAACAGCAGAAGGTGATTATCTTAACTTTATCATTGAAACAAAAAACGTAGATAGTAAGGATAGTTTACGGCTTGAAGAAAAAAAGAAAATTGAACATGCCCAGGCGCTTTTCAATCAAATAAGTCAGTCTGTTAAAGTTGAATTCAAAACGCAGTTTGCTAATGATGATATTTATCAGTTAATCAAGAGCGCATTACCATAATTCCAGTTTAAAAGGAGGTGAAAACCTCCTTTTTATGACATCCAACACGACCTGAAAGAAGTGGCGCTCAGGTCGTTAAAAATAGTTTCCCTTTCCAGTTAAGATTCCATGTGGAACGCTTTTTTCCGCAAGTCTCTGTGTGCCGCGAATTATGTTAATCAGTGGGCTTAGTAACGATGGTTCCTGGCGTGGCTCAACTTCTCCAGCCATTGCCCTGATGTAGTCGGAGTTTGCAACGTTGTTGTATTCCGTTGCGAAGCAGCATAACAACGTCAGAACGTGCTCTGTCGTTATTTCGCTCCAGTTGATGTTGAAAAATTCATCGCCTTTTTTGTCATGTTCGGAATCGAAGATGCTTTGGTGGAGGATGTATTTGCCGGATTCCTTGCGCGGTAACTTGATCGCTTTCTGGCGTTCCAATTCCTTATAAATCTGCATTGCTTCAATCAGTACCGGTCTACCGTTCATGAAGGGATCACGCAACCTTACACGCTGGCCAACTCGACCGGTAATAAAGCTGTTTTCCTCTTCCACCAGCACGATAAAACCCTTTTCCTCTTTTTCTCGCAATTCGCGCAGCAGCTGGAGTTCCATATCGCGGCGGCGTTCAGGGTAGCTGGTCCGCTCAGCCATTATCAGCTCATTGTTGATCCATGCAGCAGTCATTGACGCCGGTTTGCCGACGCTCATTGAAACAACGCATATTTTCTTATCCATAGCGCCCCCTACAAAAAAGAAAAGCCACCAGCGGCGGCTTAGCAATACAACAGAAGGTAGCGCCCGGTACTCAGACTGTGCCGTCCATGGAATATTTGAAAAGGGATCCATCCGTACCGGGCGTGTGATGATTCTGACTCAAGTCACTTGTCAGTTGTCAATCATTTAAGATTAAAAATAATATATTTATTAGTGCATGATGTTTGCCATTTCATAGGCGTCAGCCAGCAACTCCATCTCTGACTTGTTCAGCAAGGTGAATTCTTTCTTGCCTCCAACCACACCATCGGCATGAACAGGGACCAGCCAGGGGTATTTTTCTCTTACTTCAGCCGGTGCTGCATGCTGGTGGTGCCATCTACAAAGTGGCAATTGCTTTTTGTGACAACCAGGCGCGGTACGACCGGAGATATGGTGCAGAGACACCTCTTCAGATATTACTCCATGCATATAGCAGGCAATGCAGGGGAGAGCGCCAAGAGCATTGGCTATGCGCCGTTCCTCCGCCGTCGGTGTTCGTCCCTTCAAGTCACGAGATTTTATTTTTACCGCGCTTTTCCGCGTTTTGCTGGCTGGTGGGCGCTCTTTCTGTTTAGCGATACGGCGATCGATAGTATTCCGCATTTTCTGATATTGAGATTCTCGCCAGGCCGGATCAGCCAACTTCTCCCGTTGCCGAGCGATCGCTCGTTCTCTGGCTGCCTTCTGCCACTTGCGGCACTGTTCAATTTTTTGTTCGATTGTTTTCATATGGCAAAAAAAAAGGCGGCCTGATGGACGCCAATGATGTCAAGGAGTTAAGTAATGGCAACGTCTTCGTAGTTGACAAAAACTGCGGCTCAATTATAGCAATCAATTAGAGCAATGGTAGATATTTTGTTTATCGCGAATCACATTTTTTCACTTCAGTACCTGTGTGCTATACTCCTTCTTGATTGATTGGATGCGGAATACAAACCCGCTCTTTTGTGCAGCCTGGCTCCTTGCCAGGCTTTTTTTATTTCATCATGGAAGCTGTTAATGCTTTGGACCTTGCTGAACTGATTGAGAGGGCTTTGTCAACGTGCCCCAAAAATTCGCCAAACTCAGACATCACTTTAGCAAAACCGCGCCGTGCTTCTTCCTCGGTGGCATTCATCACGAAATGTTCAGCACTACGCATACTTCTGACAGGGAACGCAACGGATATTGAGTCAATATCAGGCATTCTATCGCTCAGCTTTACAGTGACAATGACGGCTGGCGACTGAATATTAGTGCTCACTGACAGCACTACATATTTTCCGTCGATGTTGAAATTCTTTCTCATATGTCGCCATAAATATCAAAGAATTAGAGCAATCATTTACGCGTTAATGGCTAATCGCCATCTTCCAGCAGGCGCACCATTGCCCCTGTTTCACTATCCAGGTTACGGATATAGTTCATGACAATATTTACGTTGGTCCAGCCACCAGCTTGCATGATCTCCGGTATTGAAACTCCGGCGCGGGCCATATCTCGCGCGGCTCCGACACGGGCACTGTGTCCAGACCAGGCCAGGTACCTCTGGCCAGAGTCATCCTTAGCTCCGTAAATCAATCGGTGAGTTGCTTCAAAAATCCCTTCCAGGGCGCGAGTTGATAGCTGGCTGGTGGATGATGGCGAGGCAACACCATTTTTTCTGACGCGGCAAAACAGGTAGTTATTCGGATCCTCAGCTACACCAGAGACAGAAATCCATCGCTCGACCAGTTTAGTTACCCCCAGGCTAAGTGCCTTCTCTACACCTGCGGTGCTAACCAGCGTTTTCGTTCTGCCAATATGGATTAACATTCTCCCACCGTCAGTACGTGAGATATCTTTGACCCTGATCCTGGCAATTTCGGCTATACGTAACAGGGTGTTATAAGCAATCCCCAGAAATGCCAGATTACGTATATCCTGGCAGCGATCGCTATTTTCTATGAGTGAACGAACCTGGTCGAAATCAGTGCGTTCGAACGCCAGTGCCTGTTTTGCACGTTCACCGGCATCAACGTTTTCTTTTCGGATCCGCCGCATGACCAGTGAAACAGCATTGCTGTCACTTGGTCGTGGCAGCCCGGACCGACGATGAAGCATGTTTAGCTGGCCCAAATGTTGCTGGATAGTTTTTACTGCCAGACCGCGCGCCTGAAGATATAGAAGATAATCGCGAACATCTTCAGGTTCTGCGGGAAACCATTTCCGGTTATTCAACTTGCACCATGCCGCCCACGACCGGCAAACGGACAGAAGCATTTTCCAGGTATGCTCAGAAAACGCCTGGCGATCCCTGAACATGTCCATCAGGTTCTTGCGAACCTCATCACTCGTTGCATCGACCGGTAATGCAGGCAAATTTTGGTGTACGGTCAGTAAATTGGACATTTAACACTCAGATAATGGTTTTAAGTAAAGTGTACAGGATCGGCTCTGCCTTTACCTGTTTATGGTTCTCGTCATAGAAACGCCAGCGACCGCGCGTGCGTTCTATTTTCTCTTCACCGCGCGATAATGACAGTTGACAACTATCACGATCAAACCCTTTTGCCCGCCAGTAACCACGGTTTTTCTCAAGCTCAAGATGAGTGGACACTTTAGCAGCTGAATATCCCATTTTTCACCTCTGATTGATTGGTGGTGCTAAGTGCGCTACGCGAAATCTGGAGCACAAACACTGCCAACATTTCACAGATTTTACGTAGCGCAACCTTGATCAAATGATCAAGTGATCACTATTTGACCTGATAAGGTATTGAACTGTATGGATTTACAGGTAAATTGATCATGTTCAATAACCCTTAAGATAACTTCGTATAATGTATGCTATACGAAGTTATTAGGTCCGAAGAGGAGTTTACGTCCAGCTGCGCATAAAAATCAAGAATTATTAGAGCAATAAATTTTGAGAGAAAAATCCCACTCCACCAGACAAAAACTGGATTGTTTTTCATAGTTGTTTGACAATTGCTCTAATAAATTATAGTTTTGCCGCCGTTTCGTAATACGACTTTGGATTCACTATTTAATGTGTCTTCAGCGTTGTAGAGCGGCTCAGAAGGAAATGAGCAAACAGGGAAACCTTATACAACGGCATTACAGCTATGCATTGCTCATCTTACACACAGCGCAATGTTGTTAGATTACCCCAGCATGGATCATGGGTGAAACAGTAGGTCAGAGCTTCAGGCTCTGTGTTGTCAATACAGTGAGGCATAATTATGGCTTTCATTCAACCAACCATCGACGACGTTAGACATTGCTCTAACGCTTTATCTGTAGACCCTGCCGAAACCGACGCTGCCCGCGCCATTGCTGAACACTACTCAAAGATATCCAATCAGGAGTACCGCATCACCCAAGACGACCTGGATGACCTCACTGACACAATCGAATATCTCATGGCAACTAACCAGTTAGACTCACAATAAATGCACTAATAAATCTATTATTTTTGTTTGATCCCTCTATAATATAGGTCAGTAATGACCGGTTTTCTCAGCCGGGCGTTATTGACCATGTCAATTCTGGAGGAGGATCAATGATAAATTATGTCTACGGCGAACAACTGTACCAGGAGTTCGTCAGCTTCAGGGATCTCTTTCTAAAAAAAGCTGTTGCACGCGCCCAACACGTTGATACAGCCAGCGACGGTCGTCCTGTACGCCCGGTTGTCGTTCTACCGTTCAAAGAAACTGACAGCATTCAGGCTGAAATTGATAAATGGACTTTAATGGCGCGGGAACTGGAACAGTACCCAGACCTCAATATCCCAAAGACTATTTTATATCCAGTGCCTAACATCCTTCGCGGTGTGCGCAAGGTTACAACTTATCAGACAGAAGCTGTGAACAGCGTCAACATGACCGCTGGCCGCATTATTCATCTGATTGATAAGGACATTCGCATCCAAAAAAGCGCGGGGATCAATGAGCACAGTGCGAAATACATAGAGAACCTGGAAGCAACAAAAGAGCTAATGAAGCAGTACCCGGAGGATGAAAAATTCCGTATGCGCGTACACGGCTTTAGCGAAACAATGCTGCGCGTCCACTACATTTCCAGTAGCCCTAACTACAATGATGGTAAATCAGTTAGTTACCATGTGCCACTGTGTGGCGTGTTTATCTGCGATGAAACTCTCCGTGATGGAATTATCATCAACGGTGAATTCGAAAAAGCAAAATTTAGCCTTTATGACTCCATAGAACCGATCATCTGCGACCGCTGGCCGCAAGCAAAAATATATCGCCTGGCAGATATTGAAAATGTAAAAAAACAAATTGCCATCACTCGCGAAGAGAAAAAGGTTAAGTCAGCCGCATCAGTTACGCGCAGCCGTAAAACCAAGAAGGGGCAGCCAGTAAACGACAACCCCGAAAGCGCGCAATAAATTATGCCCGGCATCAACCGGGCATTCTTCCATTATTCAGCCGCCACCGGTTTTAACAAGCCAGCATCGAGCAGTTTACGCGTCAACCACTGCTGGCCTTTACCCGTTAATTGAGGCGTCAACCGTATCTGGTAGCCATCTTCATCATCCAGCACCACTTCTTTCACCGTGAAATACCCCGCGTTGATGTACTGCTGGAACGGCACATTTTTACGTCCACCGGACGCTATCAGGATGCCGTTCTCCCGTAACCAGACAAACAGCGCGTTTTGCTTAAGTCCAACAACCTTTGCAAAATTCCCAATCAGGATCCCTTTAGCTACTGATACCCGGTCGGCAAAATCGACCTTAGGAGCGGCGGCCACCAGCTGCTGATTTAGCTGGTGGGCTTTCTGTTCCAGAAGCTGCTTTTGTTCAGCCAGTTCGGCAGCCAGGCGTAGGGCTTCTGGTAATGTTTGGGGGATTGCAACCGGTTGCTGTTCTTTTTGCCGGAAGTAGCTGTCTTCCAGTTTTTCAAAGAATGCCCATGCCTGATCGGTTTCGAGCATTTTAGCGTGGCGGGCTGCGCCGCGTTCTGTCCAGAGGGTGAGTGAGCGAACATTGCGAGCAATTTTTACAGAGTAGTTTAAAGCTACTCTGTGCTTCAACTCGCGCAATGATTCTCCTTCAACTTTGAAAAAGTGCTTCCCTTCAACAAAGCGTACTTTGTTCTCATGATGATTTTGGCGAATACGGATTGTTTCTGTCCCATACCCTCTAGCAAGAGTCTCGGTTGTCACTACACGCACTCCCTGCCATTCCAGAACGGGAATTTCATCAGACTGATTCTGAACAACCACCAGCTCCGATTCCTGAACTGAAGGTGCATGAATTTTTTCTGATTTAACGTTAGTTGCTTTCATTCTGTGTGCCTCCTTGCGTGCTTCGGCTGCGACGGTTGCGTAATTCAGATGACCCTGTTCGAGCAGGTATTCGCGGATATCAGACAACAGGATACGGTGAACCGCGTTCTTGTCCTTTCTCCGGTAAAGTTGTTTGGTGATCATGAAGTAGTTGGCAATAACGCCTGGTATATCCCTGGTACTGATACAGGCAGTGTGCTGTTCAATTGCCTCGATCATCTCTTCACGGGTAACTAACGATGTTCTCATAGTCCCTCCTGAGCAGAAGCGTTAACAGGGAGGCACCAGTAACTGAGAGAATTGCGTGAATCAGTGGAAAAACGGGCAGAGAAAATACATGGGGCGTCAGGAAGCTGAGAGCGGGCCTCATCTTCTGTTGGTGCAATAACGAAGTGATAGTGACGTTTTTGGCAGGAGTAAAAGCGCCAGATAAATTCAGGATGAGTTGGGGTAGGGATAGTAGCCATATTGGCAGCCTCCTTAGACGTTGGTATGTAACCACCGCAGAAGAGACCAATCTTGCTGGCGGTGGACTGTACGGAGTTGGCCTTACTGGCGTCCAAGGTAACCAGCCTACCCGAAGGTAGCCCCATACAGCCCACCATTGTAGAGGTGTGCGTGTACGCCGATACAAAAAAAGACGCGAGCGGCGTCTGTATCGCCTTAGACTTAAGCGGGAGGCCAATCCCGGCACCCGTTTTAATGAGGTGCCTGATAAGCATAAACCGAAAATGCCTCAAGGCGCAAGAGGTCAGGTTCAATGTAACATCGGTAGTTAAAAAACACAATTCATTAGAGCAAATGTTCATTCATTAAGCCATGCCAGAGCTTCATCAACCTGCGCTTCGTCTTCGACGCTAAGCACTTCATCCTGGGGAACATAATCAGCCAGCATAGCGAAACAATATGTATCCCAATGGTCTGGTGAGTGCAGGTTGAGTTTTTTCTTCATATCCTCCTTACTCATCACCTTCCATTGACCTGCGGAGTTAATCCCTACAGGGATTTTCGACGCTTCCTCAATAGTTTCATTACCCTTATCCAGTCTCATACGACCAGATTTTACGGCCTCTGCGGCTTGAACGTTGGCATAAGCACGTTTATCAAAGTACAGGCTCTTATCTTCACGGCTATGCATCTTTTTACCCCAGCGTATACGCTGTACGGTAATACCATAATACTCGTACATCAGATCCGCCGTTGCTTTACCCAGGCCATCGCCGTCTATCGCTATGGTGATATTGGGGAATCGCTCAGGATTACATTCTGCGAAAATTTTGGCGGCAAGCTGCGTTTCTGTAACGTCTGTGTATTCCAGCATTCGATAGTTGATTACACGGCGTTTATTTCGCTGGCCGGACACCATCATGATATTGATAACGGACTTATCCCGTCCCGTACCACCAGCAACGTCCACACATGCAAGCCAGCCCCATCCTTTTGCAATCTTGACTTTCCGCCGCGTTGCACGTTCAACCTCATCACGCCCAAGAAGGAAGCCATCCTGTGATTTAGGGAATAGGCCGCGTACCTTAATCATGTACATAGGGTTATCACGCCCGCCGTACTCCGCCAGCTTCATTTTGATAAATGCTGGAGTTACCAGCGGTGATTCCTCACTGTTAAGCGTGATCGCCGTATAAACGCCATCAGGGTTACCAGGACGCTTGGCCAGTTTATGGTGAGTATCGTAGAAATAGCCGCTTGGGCGTGTAGGCTGTGACAGTAATAAGATGCGGTTATCCTGTCCGGTAAGAGCACCGGTGATGATACCGAAAGCTCTATCACTGACACCGGAGGCTTCATCGATAATATACAGAAGATGATCTGCGTGTTCACCGGCGAGAGCTTCTTCACTTCCCAGACGAAAGCCCTTCGGTACTACAGTCCATACACCTTTACCAGTAACCTCATAGAAAGCGGTTTCTGTCAGAACAAAATAATCAGCAAGCCATGGAAAACGGCTGGTGGCAGTAGCCCAGTTTATCTTGATGTACTTGAATATACCGGTCATTACCTGCTGAATTTTGTTCGCAACGATAATGGCGCGGGCACCGGGATACATGATTATGAACAACATGATCATGATAGAAGTCATGTCTGATTTCCCGGTACCGTGACCAGACGAAACAGATGTCTTGCTACCCTGTTCCTGCACAGACTCAATAATCAGATCCTGCTGCCAGGTAGGTGTTTTGCCGAACAAAACATCAGCGGCAGCAATCCAGTCATAACGATATAGCGCCACCAGCTCGCGCCAACGTGGATCCGTTACGCAACTTCTGGCCATTAATCATCATCCCCGTATAGCTTGCGGGTAACTTCTTCATCTTCCTCCTCGTCTTCGTCCAGGTCTTGTTCCAGCCATGGGTCGTTTGATACACCTTCAGTATCAACATCTCCATAACCGCCTGTATCAACGATATCGGCGATTTCTTCCCTACGCTGCTCAATCCACAATGCGGCATCGGCGCGGCGGTTGGCGGCCCGTTCTCGCGCAACTTTGTCCAGATCTTCAAGAGAAGGGCCACCGACGGCTGTTTGCCTTTCCTCATCATCGGTATTGGTCTTAGGAGCACGCAGATCGGCTTTGATTTGCTCCAGCATCAGGGGCGGCACTTTTCCGCCATGCGCCTCGATGAATTCAGCTGCTTCCAGCACTGACCAGTTATTTTCACGCTTTCGTTCGTATGCCAGCTTAACAATGCCAGCTTGCCCCATAGATAAAGCGTGCTTTTCCGCCTCCCGGCTTTCTTTTCGATAGTTATTCCGGATGCTGTAAATGGTGTTGATCAGGCTGCTTATCTGCGCGGAACAGCTGTTTAGCATGCTCGCGATACGATATTCAGGCGGAGTCCCTTCATCATCGTCTTTTTGCTGATCGCGCATTTCCTGCACCAGACGAATACACGTATCCCTGGCGTTCTCCAGCATAAGGAGATGAGAAAGAGACTTTTCCAGAAGAGTGGTTTCCAGAACATCAGCCCCGGACCGACGCAACATAGCGCGCGCGGCCTTCCGCGCTTCAACGTTATCTATCAGGTAATCGCCAGCTTCGAATTCAAAGCGTTCACCATCATCATCCAGGGTGTCGCGTTCCAGGCGATCACGTAAGGTCCGGTGGGCGCGGGTGATCACGTCATGATCATCAGAACGATCATTTATGCGCTTATTCTGGCGCTTCGCGTTCTCGACTGCGGCACTGACAACAGCATTAACTCTTTGTTTTTCAGCCATTTCAGCCACAATGTGATCACCTGCACGTTGATCATTAGCGTGATCAATGATCATGCTTTTTAGTGGTTTTCTGACAGGCTTATTTGGCTTACGGCTGTCCGCTGTTCCGGTGTCTTCTTTGAATGCACGGAGATAACGACGTGCGGTGTTTGGGTTGAGATTAAACTCGGCGGCATATTGTGCGATGGTGTAACCACCATCTCGCGCCAGGCGAGCAAAATTCTTCTTGTGATCGTCCCAGGTCACTTATGCTTCCTTTCGTATAAAACTCTTTTTGACGCGAGGGTAACGAAAGTCACATGTCAAAAGGCCCGGAACGGGCAAGCAATCAATCAGATACGTGCGGATGTGGCATTACCGTAATGACGGTGCTGACGGACCACCTTATTGAAAAGTTGACGCGCCATCACCCAAGGCTGGTGCTCCCGGCGTTCCTTTTCGTCCTGCGTCATATAGAGTTCGTTCTGGAGTTTTTCATCAAACCGGCGCGGAGCGCGGCTGCGGCGAAAGAATTCAGGATTCAGAGAGTGGATCTGAAATCTACGTGGGCGTGTACTGTCATCAATCAAAACAGACGAATACTTAGACACAGCGATAGCCTTTAAGCGCAGATAAACATCGCGCTTATCGACATCCAGATGCGGGTATTCCTTTTCAAGAATTGCTGCGAGTTCTTTCGCTGATAGAAGAGATTTAGTGCGGATCATGTAATCCGCAATCTCGTACGATGTTATTCGTGAGTGATTTATTTCCATGAAGTGGCGTCCCTGCCAGTTAAGTAACATCCTGTCACCTACTGATTAGCCCATGTCAACTAATCAACGTGGAATATAATACCCTCGATTAAAGAAATAGCAATACATTAGAGCAATTTTATCTAACGCTCGACGAGTGACTTGTGATAGCGCCGACTCCAAGCGCGTAATCAAAGAACAATCGTTGATGCATCGCCAGCCTACCGTGCGTCTTCTCCCAATTATCGCGGTCACGCTCAATATCACGCTGGCATGACTGGCACAGAGGAATAGCATAAATGTCATGCGCGCATAATCGACTATGACGAACGATATAAGGCGTAATGTGAGCGCCAGCTCCCGCAGCTCCACAGCCACAGCATGGACGGGAAGCCACAAAGTCCATGTACTCGGGCAATTTTAGCGATTGAAGTTTTGGTATTTTGAAATGCGCCATACCTGGGTCGGAGTCAACATCCACAGGGCATACTTTTGCACGCATCGGCGCGGCGCGTTCTTCCATCATCTGAACATATGCTGTAGCGCGATCGTCATACGGGCGAATATCCGCCTCTTTCAGAGGTCCGCTATCCTGCGGAGTAGCCTTCATCTTATTTATTGATATGCGGCAGACTTCTTCCGGCATCAGGTGCATCATGTTGCGCATGAAAGCCCACCAGCACAGCTCCTGAATACTTAAATCATGGCTATTTGAAAGGCCCATTTCCTGACGGGCGACATCCAGTATCCAGTTAACGCGATTATTGTGCAGCGTTTCTTTCAGCTCATTAAAACCACGCATCCGGTAATGGTTATCGTGATGCCAGCACAACAACACCGCGCTATTGTCTCGTTCTGCGTGGACAATATGGTTGTCACACCAGCTACGATCTGCGGCCTGGCATTGCCCCTCTTTCCTGCGCAACCACGCCACCAGCGAGTCAATTCCACCAATACGGCGAAACAGTTCATCGCTGTTAAAAAACGGCTGCAACGCCTCATTTGTTGCCATGGTTTGCTCGGTAACAACGAGGCCGTCTTCCATGTGCTCGATTAACTCACGCGGCACCGGCTCCATAATAAATTTACGGCCAGCCTCCACCAGCTTTCTGACTTCCTGATCCACTTTGAATGTGGCGACGCCAAGCTCTTTTTGTACAAAGGGAGTAATTACGGCTTTCACATCACACCTTTCATCACTGATTGGGCTTTATCTGCTGCCCGGCATTCTCTGTTTAAGCACAACCATTTCCTGACGGCATAACACAGCAATAGCAGCCCTGGCTCCAATTTGCTTACCAACCAGGTATTGCTTTACCTCGCGGCGACTCACGCCATCAAGAAGCATCTTTAACGCTTCACGGGACAATTTGTTGTATTTGCGTGCCATTAATCTACTCCGCAGAACCATACAATCTACGTAACGTGTCGGCGACAGAAGATACAGATATCTCGCCAGTCGCAGCGCCTACAGTAAGGTCTGCCAGTTCAGGTGAATCAAATACCTGCACCCCGTTACGGCGTAGAAATAGCAGCGCGCTGTTTAGCGCGGTACGCTTATTGGCATCATTGAATATATGCCCTCTCGCTGTAGCCACCAGGTAGGTGGCGGAGACTTCGAAAAGGTCGGTGATCTCTTCGTAGGCAACTCTGGCCTGAACTCTCCCGATAATGGCCTCTGCCCTGCCCGGATCTGACATGCCAGGCAGGCCGCCGTAGCGGCTTATATTCGCATCATGAAGCGCAATAAGTTCTTCCGGTGATATATGCCTCATTATCGGTTAACCAGTTCCTTGTTGGTGGAGTCCAGGGTGTCAAACAGGGATGCAAATTCAGCATCCAGCGCCGCTTTTTTGTAGGCTTCGAAAGTAGCCTTGCTGACAATTACTGCTGGCTCACGGCCTCTGCGGGTGATTTCAACCTCTTCCCCGGCTTCAACATTGTTGAGCACTTCAGAAAGGTTGCCGCGCGCGGTACGGAAGTTAATGGATTGCATAAACACCTCGTGTACTCGTTATGTGTACACAATTATAAACCTCACAGGCATAAAGCACCAGCCCTTTGCAGCTTAAATAACCGGACAATCATCAAACTCCCCACTTCGGGCATCATTGATGACATGAGTGATCACACCAAAAACAGCATTACTGCCCGTGCATCCATCGTCATCTACTGGTAACGCCTCTTTCTTCCCGGTGCTTAAATCCTCCAGGTGCTGGCGCGGATACTTCCTGTATCTCTTTATGCGATATTCACCCTCCATAGCGCACACAAGCAGCGAACCATCAACTGGAGTAAGCGAAGAATCAACCACCAGCAAAGCACCCTGCAATATTCCCTCACGGTGATGGCTATCAGCTGCCCGCATGAAGTAGGTTGCTGATGGATGTCTAATTATCTGCTGATCAAGAGAAATTCGGCTTTCAACATAATCCGCCGCAGGAGAAGGGAAGCCCATAGCGTTTTACCTCAATGATACTGTTTATTCATACAGTATACATTGAAAAGGCATAGTTTGTGAAAGCGGGGTTTGTAGGCGCGCCACGCTGGGGGCTAATCACATTTCTCCCCCATCTTGCCGTTATTTTTTTGGTGCATCCTCGTTCTGATACACCGGATCGCTCCCTTTTGGCAACTGGAGGCTTAACTGCCGGTAGTGCCGTAGCCGTTCCATGAAATAGGCGCGCAGGTTTTCCGGTTGCTCACGGGCCACCTGCTCTGCAATCACAGGTATATTCAGCCGTTCTTTGTAAGCAACGCCGCTGGCGGCAAGGTCTACGTTCACCTTGTCTCGCTCTTCCTGGCTTTTAGCTGCTATATTTCGATCTGACACAAGAAACCTCCAGGAGTTAGTGGATCAGGCACATGCACAATAACGTTCTCAATGTTAGCCGTTCAATTCAGACAATCAGAGACTGCACCAGTGTGGTGGCATCAATCCCATTGCGAAACAGCATAGACGAACTGCAAATTCGTGTATTGAATCCGAATCAGGCTAATAAGCAATTGCGCTTTATTTTGACGCTGAAAAGTGAAACAGAGGGGATAAAGCACAGCGTAAAAGTGTTTTCTGAGGCCATTCTGCTTAATGGGAAGCTCCGGCATCTGGTAAGGCCAGAACGTCAATATCCTGACGTCCTGGCGCGTGAAAAAGACCTTCTTTCTGAAGTTCAGGATAGGGTGATCGATTTCGTCAAATGCTATCCCCTGCATTGAGGGCAGGTGTTCCCTTCCGCAAAGTAGGGAAAATTGCTATCAAGTTCATCACACCATCTGCGATGGTCGTAGCACCAAAAAGCCTCCCACGGTAAACCAAAAGACTTCATCCACTGGGACACTCGATCTAGTATATCTGCTGGTGGCAGTTCTTCTGGCAATAATTTGCCTGATAATTCCCTTTCCGCCCGCGACAGCATTTTTTTGAGGCTCGCGTTCTCTTTTTCAGCTCATCTACGCGCACCTGTAATTCAGCTTTCGTTGGCATGGTCCACCTCATGCTTTTCAGCCACCAGCGGCAATAAAGCCCTGGCCATCTTATGAACCAATAGTGCATCAATAATGCCAAGCGTATGCCCCGGCTTAATGTTTAATGCCGCCTCAAGGTGACACCTTTCCAGGTCACTTTTCTCGGCTTGTTTATGATGATCTGGTGTAATAACGTCGCCCAAAACACGGCTAATTCTTTCTCGTAATTGCTGGGTGCCAGCACACTTGATCGCTGTATCGTGGAGACGGTTAACCAGTTCGCGATAAACATGCGGCTTAATGCGGATACGTTCACCGGTGACGCCCTTTCCTGGCGCTGGCACCGAACTATCCGGAATATCCGGATAGTTGCCAGCCTCGTAAGCTACCCGCAGCCAGTGCATGAATGTTTCAGTGGACACACAACCACAGTCCACATCGATTTTTCCGCGTTGCTGTTCCAGCCAATGCTCAAAATTCAATCTACACGTATTACTTTCATGTTGCTCTTTTTGTCTCAAGGCCAGCATCTGCTGGGCTATTTCCAATACTTCATCTGCCGTATATCCAGCACCGTGACCATACATTTCGATACGGGAAATAATCTCTGATATGCGCTCTTCAGTGATTCTGGTCATTTCTTTTTGCGCCATTTCTTTTCACATTCCTTAGTCCATTCTTCAATGTTCATTTTGGCAATATCAGTCATTCCATCACCTAAGAAATACTTTTTCCGGTATGTCTTGCACTTAAACCACACTACAACAGCCACCAGCCAGAAAATAAAAGGCCATACAGCAATACCAACGACAGCCGCGATAAAGCCCAATAGCCATAAATGAAGCTCTCCAACTTCTGTTTCCGGCAATATTCTTAAAGAATTAAACAGCAGGATGAACGAATGGTCGTATGCATTGGCAGTATAAGACATGCAATCCATATAATTAAAGTCATAGCCTGCGGCTGCCGCCCATAATGGGCGGTCAAGAAAATGTTTTAGTGTCATCATATAAATTTAAGGTTCAGACCAGTTATCTTCAATAGCAATGCTTAATCTTTGTAGCCATTCTGCTAATTTCAGCATTGCTTCTCTTTCGCTTAAACCACGAGGAAAATCATCAAGCGAAATTGTTGGCTTGAATCCCCCGCAATTATCCATTTCAACTGTCAGATTTTGTTCCAGCACGGTATTTCTTACGCGGCTATTGTGCCGGAGCAAATATACTGAGCGTGATTTATTGGTTTTGTGGTCTAGCTTATATTCGGTAAGTATCATCTGGCTTTTGCCATGATTATTACCTCTCCACATACTTACCTCACTTAATAAAACAACTCCATGCGTAGTTGATGATTTTTTCCCACGTAATATAAATCTGCACTCCGGCAGTAAAACCAAAGCCAACAATTGCTGAAAAAATCAAAACATTTACTTTTGACATTATAAATTTTCTCTCGGTGTCGTAGGTGATAGCACCATAATTGATAATTTAGTGAGTTAGCAGTTCCATTTTTTTGATGATTTCCGCATGAGCATCATCGTTATCAACACTTAGCTCGTTTAATGCTTCTCGCACTACATCAACTTCTTCAGGCTGAAAGAAGTCGTCGCGGTAATCACCAAATAGAACCGAAACCAGCCTGCCACCAGCAACATCAAGATTGGCGCTAACAGGTGGCTCTTTGCCATCCTCAAATTCGACTACAAAAGTTAATTTTCCCATCGTTACCCCCAGAAGATAAAAATAGCGGCAATCGCCATAGCTACGCCTACAATCGCAAATGCTTCAGGCCAGCTTATTACCTCACCTCCAGTCTCCATACCGCCTGACCAATCCGGCTGGCATGGGTATCTTTGGATACTGTTCCATCTTTAGCCAGCTCCATAAGAATTTTGCGCAAATCTGCCGACCGCCATTCTTCATCAGGAAATTCCTTCTCCATTGCCAACCGCAGATTCCAGGTTGCCATCCTGAATGGATATTCCCCGCCGAGAGCTTTATCTTGCAGGGCAGCCCGGGAACGCATCACCTGCAAAACCTTCTCTTTTACATCCATCATTTCGCCTCCTGCGGCGGTTCTGGTAGCGGCATCCAGAACAAGGCGTTCCCTATCCATAAAAATGAAATGGACGCTAGCGCCAGCTTTTCGCTGTGCTTCCATCAGATGAACGAGATAAGCCGATGTTCGTCCACCTGAAAAGCTGACGACTTGATGCATACTCACGGTTTATTCCTGAATGCGCTTAAACTCGATTACCCATACCAACGGGTTAGATAGCCAGTTATCCTGCCCGTAAATACTGCGCCAGATATCACCAAAACCAACGCGATAAACAGCTTCAGATGGCGTAATCTTGTACGTCGCCGGAGTTGCGCCTTCTGCTTTAGCATCTGCCTCGCTCATGTCATGCAGCCGTTCCACACGCACGTCGGTAATTTCCAGAAGAATGCGCGATGCCCAGCGCGGCATGTGAATTGATGGCGTCCACTTTTCTGATACTGGTTTATTACAAACCTCGACCGGAACCCGGTGCGTTTGTTCTGTCCAGGAGTTACGCACGCTTGCGCGATAAACCAGCGTTGCGACGTCCGTCGCTTTGCCATGTACCCGGTAGGTTTCGCGAACCCAAATACGATCGCCCGGTTGACCATATGGACAATGCTTGGCAAGCAACTCTGCGGCCACTGCCCGTCCATAGAATTTTTCTTCAACAATCCTGCGAGTCTGTGTTTTATTCCCGCCAAGAATTGCCCGGACCATCTCATCGTTAAAAATCATGCCGCGCTCTTTCACTTCGCCTTTCATACATCCCCCTTACCCATGTGCGACGATGCCGCCAAAAGTGATAGAGAACAGCCAGAAATAGATCGCGGCCATAATGATTTTGAATGCCGTGTTCATATTTTCAGCTCCTGTGATTGATTGGATACATGCCGCGCCTTGCGGCATGTTTTAATTTTCACTTTCTCTGTTTTAAAAATCAAGATTTATTAGAGCAATTATTGTTGATGAAGAAGTGCATTTTCATATTCCCTGACCATTAACGTAAGTACGCCGTGACTCCTGAAAACACGCGCCACTTCAATCTTATCTTCCAGCGCGAACGCAATTTTACTTAGACCAATTTTCTTCAGGAGATCAATCTTTGCAGGGCCGTCATTTCTGTCATCGGTGGCAGGACGCATAGATAGCAAAGGCTCAGCCCCATTTGTTACGTGCTTACGCAGCCAGGCTCGTGTTTTATCCCTTGCGATCTCACAGCGCCCGGTTACAAACCAGACCGTGTAAACGTTAAATAACTGGCGCACCATATCAATAACCGGAGTGATGGGAGTATCGGTGTCACAGGCGAGATTAAACTCGTTCCAGTCCTTTGTTAATGCACCTTTACCTGGTGGCGGAAGCAAATGCAGTCTGTCTTCAGTTGCCTCTGATATTGTTCCATCAATATCGACTATGACGATATACGGACGTTCCTGGTGTGCGTGTTTATTGAAAATACTCAAATGCCCTCCTCATTGGACGAAAAAAATGCTGGTGGGCGCACTCCACCAGCATTAAAAGTGACGCTGTAACTATCAGCGGACGTAAATAGTGCCGCCGTTCTCTTTTTCCCATGCATCGCTACGTGCATAGCAAACATCGAGAAGTCTTCTTGCCGCTGTTTCCTCTAAACCCAATTCGACAACCAACTGCTCATGACGGCGGGTAACCACATCAAACAGGGTATGCAACCCTTTAGTTGCCAGATCATCAATGAATTCCGGTTCGAACGGCAGCTCTGCATCTGCCAACATAACCTCTTGCGCCCACTCAACTCGACGGACCAATTCCGGGCGGCGGCTTTCCATCTCTTTACAGATCAATTCATGGAAGAACTCTACCCAACCTTCCGGCTGGAACTCGCGGAAAATTGCCAACGGCTGGAAGTTTGGCATCAACCATTCGTTGATTCGGATATCAATGGCATAGCCCATGTCGCAGCAGAACTGATAAGCAAAGTCCAGCTTAGAAACGATATAAGGACGCTCGTTATTGAACTCTTTAGGCGATGAGATCCCATAAGCCAGGAGGCGCGGGAAGAAGGAGATTTGCCCTAACGTCGGATGAAGTTTGCTTGCAGGGAAACGGCGCTCAGTAATGCCATACATTTCCTTCTTGAGCGTCGCAAATTTGGCATTCTCATTAACCAGCGCGGTAACCTCTGCTTTTTTATTAGCAAATGCCACGCGCGCTTCGCTTGCATCTTTAATAGTTTTTTTGAGCTGTTGGTTAAGGTCGGCGACCTGCTTACGCAGTTCCTGTCGCTCGCTTTTAGCTTTGTTATAGCGTTTCTCAAGGTTAAAAGGATCAAGTTTCATGATCTCTTTATATTGAGATTTTAGCGTTGAAATCTGTGAGTTCCGCAGTTCAACCATCGCGGTCATTTCATTGAGTTTTGTTTCCAGCTCAATGCTTATACGTTCGGCATTATCAGCACGCTGGTTGGCGTCATGCGTCGCATCGTCGATCGCGTCCTGTTGCTGGCGTTTCAAATGTTCAATTTGTAGCTGAAGCTCTTCAATTTCTTTACCCTTCAGACCGAGATCCAACTGCATATTTTCAGCTGCATCTACCAGGGAGTTATGGCTATCAGCTTCTGCGTTATAAACATCAATAAGCTGTGCGTGAAGCATCTCCGCTGACTGAACCGCATTATCAAAAAAACGCGCTGTGAGGTCATCACAACTAACGCGGCGTTGCGCGGCCCGGATGTTCTGGATAATGGCCGGGATACCGGCATTCAGGACGTCAGGGATAGATACATTTTCGATTGATTGGTTTTGTGCTGAAGTGATCATTTCAAAGTTCCGTATTAGCTTGTGCTTCGGTCATTTTTCCTAAGTATGAAGGAGGAAGGACTACGCAATTTGTATCCAGTCCCTCACCTATGGCAGCCTGTAAAATTCTGGCTAAGGTGAGTCTCTTGTTGCGATACCTGGTGATGACATGCCTGATACCGCCGGTCGGCGTAACAAAGGCGATCAGCCAGTAGTGATATTTCCGTCGGAATGGCCACATAGTGCACCTTGTAGATTGCTCTAATAAAAAACGTGATGAGTGTACATCACGTTTTAAAAATATGGAATTATTAGAGCAATATTATTCTAATTCTCGCTCAAAAAATGAGCTGATAAGGGGAAGCCAATCCTCTGACACTTCGCGAGGTCGCGGTTTGCCGTGGAAAAAGATTATTCGGCAGTCTTTTGGTAATGCCCCATTCCCCCTGGAGTAACGCGCGCTCGCATATTTTGAACCAGGTTCCACAACATCGGCCTTGTAACTTACAAACCATCCTGGATACAGATCCTGAAATGCTGGTGTATCATCGCCCATAACCTTTCGTAAGAACCCCTGGTCACCCCAGCACTCAGTAGTGACACAACGAGAAATCCAACCTTCCGGATCTTGCCAGAATGAACTCCAGATATGCGCTTTAACACTATTTGGTATCCACAGGGCACCGCTGCCACGATATTGTGGATGGTAAAAATCCCTAAGCATGGTGAAGCTGGTTGGTGGATGCTCTAGGATTGGGCGTATATCACCGGCAATAACCGTGTCCAAATCCAGATAGAACAGATCATCGGTTATATCCGGTCGGAACAACTCGATTTTCGCCCACCAGCCACGGCACTTTTGCCACTGGTTGATCAATGGGACAACTTTGACGCCAGGTACATGTAAACGCTTCAGGTCTGTCAGGCAAATAATTTCATAGCCTTTTGGCAGTTGATTAACCAGCCACTGCACATCGGAAGCGTTATAGTCACCACCAGAGCGAAAAACTAAAGCAATCTTCATGCTGCACCATCACCTTTCACTTTCATCAATGTCAGGTTTCCGCAAAATACGGCACCAGTGTCGATATACTGCTGATTCCAGAATGTCTTCGGGCTTTTCACCGGAGTGTGACCAAAGATAAAACGATCTGCGCCCGAAATTTCGCCACCAATATCATCCATCGAATCACTGATACGCTCGCGCGCCCAGACAACGTTGAAAAGCGGCACCTCCTTACCGAATTGGTATTCATTATCCGGATAGTCGGCATGGGCTATAACGATAGTTTCTTGCCCGGTGTTCAACTCAATGATATAGGGCAGACGCTTTACCAGCTCCACCAGCGCCCAGGCTAATATTTCCTGATCAGTGTCCAGCATGAAGAACCATTGTCCGCCATTCATTAGCCAGTTATTCACGTTGCCATCTGGACTTAACGCATCAATCATCAGCCGCTCATGGTTCCCCATCACTGCCCTGAACCAGGGCATCTGCAATAGTTCCAGACATTCGACATTTTCAGTACCGCGATCGATAAGGTCGCCGACCGATATCAGTAAATCCTGCGCCGGGTCAAAATCCACACGATGGAGTTCGGACATCAGTCTGGTGTAGCAACCATGCAGATCACCAACAACCCAGACATTCCTGTATTTGGTACCGTCGATACGGTGATAAATTGTGGGTGCCATCATGTATTCTTCAGCCATTCTTTAAGAGTCATCTGCGGAATACCTCCCATTTTCCCGCATGAAACAACGTCAATCTGTTCACGCGCAGACTGGAATAACAAAGGCAGGTGACTTAGATTTTTTGGCGTGCCGCCGGAGTGAACGCGTGGTTCTTGTGTAGCGTCAACGCCCACCAGGGCGACATGTTTGAATCCGATATGGAAAGCCAGGTTCAGAGCGCCATATGCACTATTGCCGCTGGCAATTTCATTCTCATCTTCGCAAAGTCCGAAATGTGCGGACCAGCGCCACGCCCACCACTCGGGAGAATTCGTATTTTTTGGCTCCATGCCACGTTCAGCCACACGACGGAAGCACAGAACGCCGTCTCTGACTTCACGTTCTTTAACATCGGGTAGTGCCATGCAATAACAAACACCACGGCGACGGCGGCCACGACCAACGCGCCGCATATTGTCTGGCGATGGATCAAGTGTGAAAAAATAAGAAGCGCGGTTCAGCCAGTCGATGGCCCCATTGACCGCTATAATCGGCACTCCGCGCGGCGCAACAAAGTTTGCGGCGCTTGGGCCACTGCCGACGATAATAACGCGATCACTGCCTCTAAATTTATTCTTGGGAAACATTGAATTGCACTGCTCCTACTTGCATTCAAAATATGTAAATCTGCGTGTTTTTTGCGGGTATCCAGGAACTGCTGTTGCCATTTTGAAATAGACACCTGCGTTGGATTCCGTAGGGCTTGAGGGTGCGCGCCATGCCAATGAAGGCCGTTTTGCAGAGAACAGTCATAGCCGACTAATACAACTACTTCAGCCCCTGATTCAGCAGCCAGACTGATAGCCTGCGCGCCGCTATTTACCCCTTCCGCCGGTCCACAATATCGCCTGTACTCCAACGAAAATGATTTCGCCGCCGCCAGGTTGGCTGTCACTTTGCGGAATTTCCCTCCCGGTATGGTGGATCCGTATTGCTTCCACCATGACAAATCACCGGCGTATAAGGCATAAATGTCATCGAACATCTGCCAGGAATTGTTAACCGCGATGATTGAACAGCCAGTTTTTTCTATAGCAGCACAGTCCTCACGAGTGAGTGACGGACCGCTACCGACACAAAAAACAGTCCTAGTCGCCCTGGGTGGTATGTTCATTCTCAGCTGCAAATTCAGCCTCCAGGCGAGCATTCATTTCAGCGATTACCGGGTCCACTACAGCATCTGCTTCCTGTTCATTACGCGGCATGATCGATGCCAGCGATTCATAATTAGCCTTGGATGACACGATTATTCTCCCGATGTTAATGTGCGCTGTATCAAAGATACACATATGCACTAATTAATTTATTATTTCACGTAGCGTACAACCACTTGTCACCGTTCAATACATGCTCAATAGCCTCACCCTTTTTAAGGCTCATGTATTCCAGGATGGCGGTTATCGCTTGTTCTGCACCATACGCAAGAACGACGTAGTAACCTTCCTCTCTAAGCCTGCGCATCCAGGCGATCTGCTCTTTCGTCGGGGCTTTACCATTTGGTTCTTTAAGCTCAATTCGCATGCCGTGATAAATACCGCATGCTTTATCGAGACTCATGTCCGGATAACCTTTTTTCTGCCCTTCAGCCTTCATTTTCCCGGCGGTTGCTTTTGAACGTTTCCCTCCGTTAGGCGTTGCATGCAACAGCTCATAGATGTCAGGGTGCTTGCGTTCGAAGTAATCAAAAATGAAAACCTGCTCGAAGTGCTCGCAATTTCCGTCGCGCAGGTCTGGGTTCTTTGCCAGTGCTGCAAGTGCCTTCGCATGTGGAGAAACTTCTTTTACCGGCGCAAGCGATAAGAATGGATCCTTTTTGGTTTTTGGCCTGGACCGCCCCTTATTTCGACGCTCACTAAAAGCCTGAAACTCTTCCTCAGTAAAGCGCAACATAATCAGTCAAATCCTGCCGGTCGCATGCCATATTTACGCTGTTTTGCGGCCTGCTCTTCCCTGTGCCATTGCGCACACTCAGCGTCACAATAGATGCCTGATTCGATCGGTTCATTGCAGTAACGACACTTCCCTGTAAATACCTGGCTCACGACCTGTGCCTGCTTTCTGATGTTATCGATGGCCATGTCTTTGAGAGCTTCTAATTGATTCATGCTCAGCTCTGCATCATCAACACGTTCTGCCAATTTTGTTTCCTCGTGAAGAACCTACTTAAGGGCAGAATGATACATTTCACAATCAAAATTGCACTAATAATTTTCTTTTATTGAGTTAAATATTCAACAAATGACTAGCGATAGAATCACCATCATCTATTTCTGGCAGGCTGACTATGGCTACATCAATCACTACAACCCAAAGCACCCGGCAATATCCTCTGTCGCGGTATGACGACCGCAACATAGCCGATCCAATACTCAGGGCAGAGCTGCGCAAAGAGGTGATGCTTATGTGTGAATCGAACGACAAGAATCTGACGATTTATTACGTTCTTCCCGATGAGCAATATCGCCCGGATTTGCTGGCTTACCGTATGTGGGGCATAGCAGAGCTACGCTGGGTTGTGACGCTCGCCGCCGGGCTTGAGGATGAGTCTCAGGGTATGACTGTTGGCAAAAAATTAAAACTCCCACCTGCCACATGGATCCGCGAAATGATTCGCCATTTCCAATATGACGGCCAGGTGATAGGGACATTATCCATTGCGTAAGGGAAATGAATGCCAACTGAATATGCTCGCGACAACCTTGGTCGCTATCAGACTGATGGATTAAGTGCAAAAGACTTTAACAAGGTCTTCGATCTTATCCGTAAACAGCAGCGTCAGAATCGGCGAAACGCGCGGCGTACACTCACCCCAAGGATTATGGGGATGCGTAACCGCGAACTTGAGGCATTCCTCAGCCTTGGGAAAAAGAAAGATGGCACCTACTTTACGCCCGAAGATATACGCAGTTTCAACACCTCAAGGCAGGCTCATAAAACCAAATTCAAGAGCACGGTACCAGGCATTACCTATGCTCAGCTGGTGGCGCAGTCCACCAGCATTGATATAAAACGCGCTAACAACAAAGTTTCTGATGGCACAGGGATCAAAGCCGCGACATTCCTCGGGCTAAAACACAACCTTGCATTGATATCTGTTAATGCCTCGGATGAGTCGGTCCACCAGCATCACCGTGTCAGAATTCGATTTGAGGAATGGGATAAAGCCGTTGAGGAAATTGCTGAAGACGGTGCGAAAAAAGCCCGAATCGCTGCCGATCTCTGCAAGGGCCGGGTATCTTTCGACTGTGATTGTGGACGCCATCAATACTGGTATCGTTATATGGCCACGGCTGGTAACTATGCTGTCGCGCCGCCAAAAGAGTATGCATTCCCCAAAATCCGCAACCCTGATCTGACTGGTGTGGCTTGCAAACATGTTTTGCACGCTATGACACGTTTTCAGTCTCCCACATGGCACAAGGCCATCATTATTGCCCTGGAAAAAGCAGCTGAACAGGTAGCCTTCGGCGATGACAAGCGGAAGACAACAACCTATTTCAAAGGCGAACTGGCTAAATCGCTCGCGCGCAACCGGACAACAACGACGGATCAGGCTAAAGCTGCGCGTGAGTATGAGCTGTATCTGAAATCTCAGGATGCATTAGGCAAAAAACTACGCGCAAAAGATAGCGCCACGGACAACGTTCGCCGGTTGTTAAAAAAAGCTCGCACCACGGCAAACAGGAAGAATGCCGAACTAAAAGCATCGCGGGTGAGGGAAGCCCAGGCTCGCGCTGAAGCCGACGCTCTCAAAAAAGCCCTGCAAACGCAGGCGAACAACCTCATAAAGTTTTTCATGAGTCAGGGAATGGACAAGGCCGCTGCCACTGCGCAGACGCGAAGCATTCTTGAGACACAAATTAACGAAGCCCGTAAACGGAAAGGATAATCGATGGCTGGTTTCTTTGATGACATGTTTGAGGACACAGAACCATCACAACAAGTGACTGGTGATAACCTCCCGGACACCGAATCGGATCCGGATATTCCAGGCGAAGGTTCTGAACTGATTGAAGAGGAAGATATTGATGCTGAAATCGAAACCGATGGTGTTAACGTTGGTAATATTGTTGATCCTGTGGAGGACAATCACCTTCCCAATCTGGATCACGGCCTGCTTAGTGATTCTGGTGTGCGCCACCGTTATCAAGGTCATGCAGTTTTTAATAACCTTGTGCGGATGGACTGGCTCAAAGCAATCAAGCTAGACCCTGACTCATTCGATGCGGTTCTGTATCGCGCAATACCTTACAGAGACAAAAATGCACCTGAAACGGCATCTGAAATAATAGAACCGAACCAACGCATGTATGACTATCAGGATCCAGAACTGATAACGGCCCTCGACTGCCCGGATGAGATGGACGCCTTCTACGCGCTATACGACGGCAGTGATAATACGGGAATTAGCGACAGTGCTTTAATCCTTCGGTTGGCCGCCGTTAATGTGCCAGTGGGTTCTATGCTCGAATGGCTGGAACAGCTGTCAGACGGCACAACCATTCGCCGCTTCTGGTACATCCATAAAATATTCAATTACGGCACTGCCAGGGTAGGCAGTTTGTTTTATTGCGTGCCTTCACGCGCCTTTGAAGGGAATTTCATCGGTGATTCTGAATAATCAGGAATGGCTACTGGCCATCTTTAAGAAAAAAGGTCTTACTCCAACCGGTAAGCTGGAATTTGCCACTATTGATGGCATTGATTCGGCGCTCGCACAGGCTTTAAACGAAGCATTCGACTCACAAGTTGTCAGCTTTAATGATCGCACTAACCAGTCATTCAGGGAGTTCCTGAAACGCACACCAAGAGATCGCATAACGCTCGGCACTTTTAGTGATGTGAAGGAGTGGTTGTCGTCATTTGAAGCCGATCGCGCCGGGCGCAAAGATACAGCCTCTGCTGGCCCGGTAAATAAGCTGGCAATGCCGCTTGTGAATCTGTCTCGTTCTCCCGCGTTTTCAATTTATGAAGGTGAACTGTGCCGGGATAATTACGATGAAGGGCATGTCACCAATGAAAATGATGAGATTGAAGCCCTGGTATCGACTATCCCTTTCTCACTGGAATATTCGCTATGGATAGCCAGTGACGAGAAGGAATCTCTTGGGATGGTTACAACTGCATTAGCATTCTGGCTACGAATGTATGCCAGCCTCGGGCAGGCATCTTTCACTCACACTGCCAACGTCGGCGGTTATGAGATACCGGTTACCTGTTACATAGAAGGGCAAAAATCAATCGCATTTCAGGATCTGACCACCGGCACCGCCGACAACAGGCTGTTCGCGGTTGGATTGAACCTCACAGTAGTGGCGGAGCTTCCTATCCTGGCTTATATGCAGCAAACCACCGGCACCATAACGGTAAAAGCGAAAATTCTGGAGGAATGAGATGGCCACAAAGACCACCACAGCCCCAGAAACTGATTCAAAACGCACTCAGCTATTCCTGCAATCTGTTTCAATTGGGCAGAACGAAATCCCTCGCGAAATGATCGTAGGATGTACCTATGTCGAACCCGGGGAGCTATCTGGTCCCCAGCTTATGCTCATGGTCAGGGATTCAACGGCTTACGTGGTCAATAAGCTGGGGGTGAAATTTGGGACAATACTGACCGTTTCACTTGGTGATCCGGAAGGTCATGGCGGCATCCTGTTCTCGGAAGAGTTCTTCGTTCTTAAAGCGCCGCGCAAGGACGATACCGTACTGATTTACGCGTTTAGTAACCCGGTGCGGTTATTGAAAGTTCCGTCCACCAGCGCACAGTATTTTGTTGATAAGCCCCCATCAGCCGTAGTTTCCTCTCTTGCCCCTGGTCTGAAGGTAAATGCTGACTCATTCAGAAAAACATCCACATACCACCTAAATGTTGGAGAAAAACCGACCAAGGTATTGCAGGAGATAGCCCGGGATACCGGTTCTATGTGCTGGGCGTCCAGGGGGACGATCAATTTTAAAAGTATGGAAAAAATGGCAAACGCCGCTCCATCGCTTACTTATGAGTCCGCCAATCCCAACACATCCGGATTTACAATTAGTCAGTTCAACATCCTGAATGCCGATTATGAATACCAGCGCCGCCACAATTACAGAATGGCCAGTTATGACATGACCAAAGGTGTGGTTTACTCAGGTAACCAGGAAGACCCCATTAAATTTACGAGCAATCCCGATCCTACCGCGCTGGCGAACTACAACAAATTCATTCTCCCCCGCCTCGATATGCTGGTGGAAGGAAATGCCGCGCTAACTCCGGGTACGACGCTGAAAATTGTCGTGCATAACACGGCAGGTGACGGAGAACTCGATGAATCTATCCCTGACAAAATGATAGTGATGTCCGTGACTCATTTCGAAGACCGCTTTCGTTTTGTCAGTCGTGCACAGTTAGGAGTGGTGAATGGGTAGTTTGACAGGGAAGTATCGGGCTGTAGTGGTAAGCGTCGATGACCCTAAAGGTCTGATGCGTACACAAATACGCGTTGTCGGCATGATGGATGGGTTACCAGATGCCTCATTGCCGTGGGCAGAAGCTATATTGTCCAATGCAAACACATTTTCACCATTTCTGCCCGGCGATAAAGTATGGATAGAATTTCCCTACAATGGGGATTCTCGATGGCCATTGATAATCGGTTATGCACAGGATGCATCCGGTGGCGCTCCCAATGTGCCGCCTGAAGCGTCAGGACAAGGTGAAGGCTATGTACCGCCTGAAGTCGAAGGTGCACCAGCACAACCATCAACCAGCGCCAAAAAAGACTTTATTTCGTCGCGGAACGGACTAATGGAGGTCCGGACGGCGGGCGGAGCCTGGGCCGTTACGCACTTGAAAAGTGGAACAACAATCGGGTTCAACGAGGCCGGGGAGTTATATGCCATTTCTCAAGGTCCGGCATTCATCTCTTCCGCAGGAAATCTCGATATAAAGTCAGGCGCGGATGTCGCCCTGAAGGCGGGGGGAAGTATGGCGATAGAGGCCAGCGGGAATCTATCCATAAAAGCCGCTCAAGTCTCTGTTGACAAGGCTTAAGATGTATTAGTCGCGACTTGATCTGACACTGAGCCTTGAAAGGTTGAGAGTTACCGGTTTTGATATGGGTGTCTAATCCTTATACAAAACACGAGGTAACTCTCATGCTTCATACTAACAATCCCATCATCAAACACAAAGTCGGTCTGCTCAACCTCGCCGAAGAACTCGGTAACGTATCAAAAGCCTGTAAAATCATGGGGGTGTCACGCGACACATTTTACCGCTATCAGGAACTGGCTGAGGAAGGCGGTATTGATGCTTTGGTTAATCAGAACCGCAGAGTCCCGAACATAAAGAACCGTGTCGATGAAGCGACTGAACGTGCAGTTGTTGAGTACGCAATTGAGTTTCCGGCTCATGGGCAGCACCGGACCAGTAATGAACTGCGTAAGAAAGGCGTATTTATCTCCGGCAGCGGCGTACGCTCCATCTGGCAACGACACGACCTGGAGAACTTCCGTAAACGTCTGAAAGCACTTGAAGAAAAAGTCGCCAGAGAAGGGATCGTACTCACTGACGCTCAAATCGCAGCGCTAGAAAAGAAAGCCCAGGATGATGAGGCCAACGGTGAAATCGAAACGGCACATCCGGGGTATCTGGGGTCACAGGACACCTTCTACGTGGGCAACCTGAAAGGTGTTGGCCGTATCTATCAGCAGACGTTCGTGGATACGTACTCGAAAGTGGCACACTGCAAACTATATACGAGTAAAACGCCGATCACCGCAGCTGATTTGCTCAATGATCGTGTACTGCCGTTCTACGAGTCTCAGGGGCTGCCGATGCTGAGAATCATGACCGATAGGGGAACAGAGTACTGTGGTAAAGTTGAGCAGCATGATTATCAGTTGTATCTGGCTATCAACGACATTGACCATACGAAAACGAAGGCGATGTCTCCGCAGACGAACGGCATCTGCGAGCGCTTCCATAAGACCATTTTGCAGGAGTTTTATCAGGTTACGTTCCGTAAAAAGCTATATACAAACCTGGAAAGCCTGCAAATGGATCTGGACAAGTGGTTGTGGCATTACAATAATGAGCGAACTCATCAGGGAAAAATGTGCTGTGGGCGTACGCCAATGGAAACGTTACTTGATGGAAAACGCATCTGGGCCGAGAAAAATTTAAGCCAGATGTAATCTGACAGATACCTGTATAAATAACCGGTAACTGTCAGATCAGGTCTGAGCTAATACACTTAAGAAAAGCCCGGCGTTCGGGCTTTTCTGTTATGACGGGTTCAATTTTTTATCCGTTACCGCACGACGGTTTCTGCGTGATAAACGTCTCAAGCATCTTTTCCGCAATTGCCGACCAGGTGTGACACTGGACCTTTTCAGCATTTTTCACGCGATCAACGCGAGCAATAACCTCATCCCAATCAATCCGCGACTTGATAACCATATGGTTCACCAAAGCCAGGCGATCTGGCGGAAGGCAATCTGGCGGCGTTAATATCAACGCCCCACACATTGCCGCCTCAAGAACAGTTAATCCAAGGCTTTCGGGATGCGTAACGATAAAAACGTCACTCTTACGCAATTCAGCTGCAAATTCGGTTGCTGGTACCGGCGTCCGTCTGTATGGAGTTACCGAAATATTCCCCGGATCAATGGTAACCAATCCGTCATCGGTCAACGTTCTGGCCTCATACGGAACAGTCAGACGCTGAAGGTTCATAAGGATACTTAAGGAGTGATCAAACCCACTAACATCAAATGCAGCGTGGTCTACAAAAATACGCAGAACATCGTCTGTTTTGGTTTCCAGATGGAACAGCTCCTGATTCGCTGCCCATCCAACATGTTTGTTAAAGCGATTATGACGCTCTAACCTGCCGGGATTATCCAGGTACCGCCAGGTATCATCGCGGACAGTAAAAGTAATATCAACTGGTGCCGAATCCAGCATAGAACCGTCGTATACCTGAGCTACCCATCCAGTGAATCGACGACGCAGTTGCACGCCTATTTCCCTGGGCACCGTAGTAAAATACCGCAATCCTGGCGCTAAAATGGCTTTCGCAGAACACGAGAGCGCAGCGGTCAACACAGCTTCAACATAATCCTCCGGGCTTTCGACGCCGGGAGAATATGGACGATGGTATTGCAATGTTACCCCAGCCTCACTAAAGGCGCAGGCCAGGTTGTAAGCCCACATTTCCGTATATGTTTTCACATCACTGATAGCTTCAAATTTTCGCCCAATGATCAGGATGTTCATTGCGTCTCCTTTTCCCTGACTAAAAGCTCATCCAGCTTGCTTTTATGTTTGAGCACATAGCCACATATTTTTCCTTTGGAGCTAATTTGCGGAATGGAATAATATTCCGAAAATACTAATTCAGCCTTTTCTAAGACAAGTGAAACACCATAGCGCGCAACATGTCTGTCGATCATTTTTGCATCACTGAGATTACCTTTAATTGATAGCCAGTCGTTGAGGTACATATGGTTGCGATTGGCTTTTTTCAGCATGTCGCTCAACCAATTTTTATTACGCTTAGTTAGTTTCCGTTGCATCAATAATCCTCTTGCCAGTCAGCACCAGCATAGTTATCAAACCGTGAGTATTGGCCGTTAAAAGCCAATCTCACCGTGCCAATTGGGCCATTTCGTTGCTTACCGATAATCACCTCGGCAATGCCCTTCATTTCGCTTTCCGGGTGATAAACTTCGTCGCGATACAGAAACATGATCAGGTCTGCGTCCTGCTCAATTGCTCCTGATTCACGTAAATCTGAATTTACCGGTCGTTTGTCCGCACGCTGTTCAAGCGATCGATTAAGTTGTGACAATGCCACCACCGGTACTTGTAATTCCTTCGCCAACGCCTTCAGTGAGCGAGAAATCTCGGCAATTTCCAGCGTTCGGTTATCTTGCAGCTCGGGGACGCGCATAAGTTGCAGGTAGTCGATCATAATCATGCTCAAACCACCATTTTCTTTATAAACACGACGAGCGCGGGAACGTAGCTCTGTCGGCGTCAGGGCGCTTGAGTCATCAATAAAAATATTCTGCTTGTCCAACAGAATACCCATTGCGCCAGAAACCCGCGCCCAATCCTCGTCGTTAAGTTGCCCTGTTCGAATACGAGTCTGATCAACGCGTGCAAGAGAAGCCAGTGAGCGCATCATCAGCTGGTGGCTCGGCATCTCAAGGCTAAAAACCAATACGGGCTTATCGTTACGAACTGCGGCATTTTCGACGAGATTCATCGCAAACGTGGTCTTCCCCATAGATGGGCGGGCGGCGACAATGATGAGATCGGACGGCTGAAGCCCTGCCGTCTTCTTATTGAGATCGGTAAATCCCGTATCAAGCCCCGTTACACCATCATGTGGTCGCTGAAACAACTCTTCTATGCGAGATACCGTTGCATCGAGAATGCTGGCGATATCTTTTGGACCACTACCGCTCTTTTGTCGTTTTTCAGCTATTTCAAAAACGCGGCGTTCGGCCATATCCAGCAATTCATTGCTGCCCCGGCCATCCTGCGCATATCCAGCTTCAGCTATTTCATTTGCGACGGAAATCATTTCACGAACAACCGCGCGTTCACGAACGATATCCGCATAAGCACAAATATTTGCCGCGCTGGGCGTGTTCTTTGACATCTCCGCAAGGTACGCAAAACCACCGGCGCGTTCTAATTTACCGTTCTGTTCAAGTGCTTCAGCAAGTGTTATCAAATCAATCGGTTTGCCATGACTTAATAACCTCTCCATCTCACTGAAAATTTCACGATGAGCACTGGTATAAAAATCATCAGCAACTATACGATCTGCAACTTCATCCCAGCGGCAGTTATCAAGCATTAAGCCACCAAGTACAGCTTGTTCTGCACTAAGGGAATTTGGCATGGATTCAAGAGGGGATGCAGACATTAGCACTCCACCCAGGCGTGCTGAATGTCAGATATAATCGGCATACTCAAATCACTCCTAACGATATGAGTCATCACCAGAAAATCAGGATTAATGCGCCGGACTCTTCCCGGCTGTCACACCGAATCGCCAGGATGGTGAGTCCCTGTATCCGCTATCCCTCCAACGGTGACTTGCACATTTCGGCTACCTGGTTTGTTGCCTGAGCTAGGGGAAAAGGTAACCCCTTTAACGTCACCAGACCGCTAACGACGCATGTGCCAGACGCCGTGTTACAACCAAATATGGTGGCCCCTACCGGACTTGAACCGGTGACCGTGCGATTATGAGTCGCCAGCTCTAACCACTGAGCTAAAGGGCCGGATTACTGTTTCCTAAGTGCTTCAATGGCGCTAACAATACCGCCTACAACTATGGCAACAATGATAATGAGAACAATTGGATACTTATCTGCAAAATCCCAGAAGCTCATCACTGATCCTTCGAGGCTGGTTTAAATATCGGCCATACCAATGTTACAGCTACTGCTACCAACGCCCCGTCGGATAAAACCGACAGGATGGTGCTGGTGAAATCCACCAGCACAGATAGCACGAGAAAAACCAAAGCCAGAATTAGACGTGCTTTTATAACCATCAGATATACTGTTCCAGTGGCAATTGAAGAGCCTGGGCAATTTTCTTCAATTGCTCCTGCTCTTCTGCCCCAATGCCATCCTGGTCAGCAATATCAATGCATAGGCACAGAACATCTACCGCATCATTAGTTCCAGACACGTCAGCCAGTTCACGTAAAGCCTGGGCATTCGCTCGGCGCGGCGAGGCTTCATATTGAGCGCGAATATTGGCGCTCATCTGGGCAATTTCACCGGAGAACGGCGCAAAGGCAGGAAGTGCTGCAATGGTTTTTTCCAATACTGCAATTTCTTTCGCATCGCAGGTGCCGTCAGAGTATGCAATGGAATATGCGCCCCAGACAGTCGCTTCCACCGCATCACGGTTTTCCATCTTCTTGACTCCGCCAGCCGCTTTGCGGAATTTCTTTTTGAGAATGCCGAGCATTTATTAACCTCATTACTGGTTGGGAAATAAGGTTGCGGTGCCGGGTGCCTCCCGGTGTCCCTTGGCTGGTTATCCACCGTGGACGGGGAAATAAGGAGAAATAATGGACAGATATAACCATTTCCCCGCGTGCGCTTAGCCGCATTCACCGCAACGGAAAGAGCATTCTTGGTGGACCTGTAGATTGGGATATGAACCCGTTACAGGAGAATGCTCTTACCTGTTACGTGCTCCGTTTCGTGGAGCTAACGGCGGGTGATCGGGCCGCACCAGACTGGACTTATTTCAGCGTTATGCTCATGCCAGAGAATCAAACTGTGATGGTCGGTGCTGAACTCCGACACAGGGTTGTAGCAAGCCCCGCAAAGCGCGCACTACTGTAGTTGCGGCACATCAGCCTGTGCATTCACCACAATGTTGAGAACACTGGTTGTCACGCTGCAACGCAACATTTATTCGTAGATTGGGATATGACCCCGTTACGCCAGTGTTCTCAACGTTGTAGTGCCGGTTACGGTTCCGGCCAGGCCTCTTCCTCAACGGGGTGTTCTCCATACGGACTACCGTTTATTGGTCGTTCCTGCGGTTTATGTTGTGAAGCCAGATGCTTATCTTCTGGTTGCTTCAAAGAGCTGCACTTCATCACAACGGTAAGGGTACTTCGTAGGGATTCGAACCCTCTGCCAAGCTCGGCGATCTCCGGCGTCGCAAAATACCCTTACCTGTTGTGCTGGTGCCGATTAACGGACTCGAACCGCTGACATCCTGCTTACAAGGCAGGCGCTCTACCAACTGAGCTAAACCGGCATTGGCGATGGTGGATGGATTTGAACCATCGACCCGTTGATTAACAGTCAACCGCTCTAACCGCTGAGCTACACCATCACTTGCCGGGTACGTCTCCGGCGAGGGCTTCCACCTCCGTATGCTTTTCGGCGCACCGCGCCCTGGCTGCAATTCGGTAACAGGGGATGCATAACCCTGGCTTCCAGCGTGATTAGCGCTTTCAGCATGACGGGATATACCCGTAAATTCGTGGAACTGTACCCAAAGTGCTGTTAAGCACCGCTGTTACGCTGAAAAGAAAACGCAACAGGAAAGGACGCTGACCAACAGATGGCCCCTTCTCGTTCATCTGGTTAATCACACCAGCGCCCTTACCTGTTGTGTCTCCCCGTTCCCTAATACACAGACGGGGACACTCTGCGGTCGATTTTTTGACGGGGGACGACTCATACCCCGTGGCGTCTGGCTTCTTAGGCCGCTACCATCATCAGATCATCGTTTGCATTTACTTTAATGGTCAGTTTCTAAACCGCCGCAAAGTCGCTAACCATGACGAAAACCCTGAAAAAAAACGCCCACCCGAAGATGGGCAAACTGGAAGCTCGTAACGCACTTCGGAGTTGCCACTTAGGCGCATGGTCAACCTGGCAACTCGGTGGTTTGTCTGGGAGGACTAGGCCCAGCCATGCTTACCGCCGCGCCTGTCGCGGCTAACAGCTAAATCGCTCTATAAATCACGATTCATTGAGGCGATATTACACTAATAAATTTATTAGAGCAATATACCTAAAACGTCATGAGCTACACCTCGAGTGTCCCCCTTACAAGACACAGAACGTCTGGCAAAAAGAGGTTCCACTCTGAAGCCACTGTCATGATAAAGCTCTCTGATATTTGGCGCGCCACTGTTAGTAATGAGAACCTTTGCACCTCGACGATGAGCATCCGTCAACAGAGACACCAGGCGTTTTTGCTCTTCAAACTTAAAGTCATGACCGGAATAGTTCGTGAATCCCTCTGTATTTGGAAGCGGTTCATACGGCGGATCGCAAAAGATGACATCTCCTTCTCCGGCAGCTTCAATCACCGCTGCAAAATCACCGCATACAAACTCAGACCGCCCTTCCGCACCGAGGAAGGCTTCCATCTCCTGTAATGGGAAATACGGAGTTTTATACTTCCCATAACCGACATTGAACTCACCGGCCTGGTTGTAACGCGTCAATCCGTTAAAACAATGTCGGTTCAGGAACAAAAACGCCGCTGCGCGATGTAAATCATCATAGACTTGTTTGTTAAACGCATTCCGTACTGCCAGGTATCCTTCCTGTGTGTTGTAGTCCTGGAAGAAACGATGTGCCAGAGTGATAAGTGAATGCGCCTCGCGTTGCAGAGTCTTGTAAAAGTTAATCAGGTCAGCATTCACATCATTTAGCAGATTTTCCTGGTATCCGGCATTCATGAAGACAGCTCCGCCACCAACGAAAGGTTCAATCAGGCGCTTCCCTTCTGGCAAATAGCGAAAGATTTGTTCCAGAACACCAAATTTTCCACCAGCCCATTTGAATATGGACCGTTCGAATTCTGCCGCTGGTTTAACTTTTCGCTCTTTTGTTTCACTTCCTTCTTTCTGCCGACATACGGCCTTAGTAATCCGATCGCCAATCCAGCGCATTACTGGTATTGCCATACTATTGCCGATCGCTTTGTAACGCGGTCCGTCAGCTGCAAGCATCACGGCCTCTTCTTCGCTTAAATCTGGATAGTGATTGCGAAGATATGCCAGTTCATCTGAACTAACTTTTTTACGCTTTTCCGTCGGGATCAACGTATGCCCATCAGGAAAACCTTGCAGCCTTTCACATTCGACAGGGGTAAGACGGCGGACAGCTACTTCTGCGTTTCTTACTTCATAGCAAACAGCTGTTGGATTTTTAGCCATTAGAGATGGTGAAGTATTCTTAGTTGCAGCATGTTGTGTACCGCTCATACGCTCAGGAAAAGCCAATGTAACAAGATGCTCATGGCTTTCTTGCTCACGTGCCCGCAATGTACCATGCCCTTCTGACCAAAAAGCTGCTCCTGTGCTGCTAAAAACGGCAAGGTCAGTGGCATCTTTAAAATCTCTTGCCTTTACTGTCGATGCGGTTTCATCGTCAATATATTCCCCAAATGCTGCCATCCTGAAAGCGTTTACGGCTTTCGTCGATTTCATACCGGGTGGCATGTCAGCATGTAGGCATGGATTTAGGCTTTCGCCACTGATTGCAGCGCCATTTGCAATAATGGCGGAAGCGATTTCCTTCTTTTTTCGGCTCGGCGCAATATCCCGGCGCACGCCTTCGAACTCAAAAAGTACCGTTGCGGGATCGAGGTCTGTTCGAGCACTTGCGACAACAAACACGCGTCGGCGTCGTTGTGCCACTCCGAAGTATTGGGCATCAAGGATTCTCCAGGCCACCTTTCGCTGCGGTCCATAAATACAACCACACTGCGGCCACTTTGGAGCATGGCAACCGGTTTTGCCATCCCACCGCCAGAACGCGTTACTTTTTCCTGATTCAGGTCGATCACCTGGTTCAAATGGCGCATCTTCTCCAGCCAATCCGGCAAGGAAACATCCGAAGGCGTTATCTGCCGATGACAAGACTCCTGGGACATTTTCCCAGACGATAACGGCTGGTTTGAGAAATGACTCAGCCCGTTTGTCGTCAATTGCATTTGCAAGCTCCACATACTTTAAAGTTAGCGCGCCACGCTCATCATCAAGCCCACCACGTAATCCAGCGATACTGAATGCCTGACAAGGTGTTCCCCCGACGAGCACATCAGGGGATTCGATTTCCCCAGCCAGGACTTTTTTGGCAAGTTTTGTCATGTCGCCAAGGTTGGCGACATGGGGCCAGCGGTGCGCAAGAACGGCAGATGGAAAAGGCTCGATTTCAGCAAACCACGCCGGACGCATACCCAACGGTTCCCAGGCAATACTCGCGGCTTCAATTCCACTGCAAACAGATCCATAGCACAGCTCTTTCACTGCTTAGCCTCTCCACCAAGGGCATTTACCAGAGCATCAACCAGGCACGAAATTTCACTGGTTAACAGGAAGAAATCTGCGTCCAGTCGCTGCGCAACATCTTCACTATCAATATCAGAGTTCTGCTCAAGCAATTCATCCGCAAATTTGACGCTGGTAAGGCTGAAGTTATGGTCCAGTGTAAATTTAATGCGGTTCTGCCAGTCGAGTGCCAACTTAGTGACGAGCTTGCCAGCTTCCAAGTGTGTGGAAATTTCATCGCTTCCCAAATCCTGCTTTTTCACTCGGGCAATACCGCCATCCTCAAGCACTGCCTTAAGTTCTGCCGCATCCCCCATTTGAAATCCCTGTGGAGCACTACCATCACGTACCCAGTCGGTCAGCGTTAATTCAATGGGATTTTCAACACTCAGGGGAACAACAGGAAGAGAACCAAGAGACTTACGCATAAGCGCGAGCATATCCTCTGCCTGCCGCGCGCTGGCATTGATATAGATACGTTTAGTTGAACCGTCGTAGATCGCCTGGATAACAGAAAACTTTGAAAAAGCCCGTGGCAGAAGAGAATGCAGAACTTCGTCTTTCAGGGAGTCCTTCTCTGTTTTCTTCAGTTTACGCGCTTGTTCTTGCTCAAGTTTTTCAATTTTTTCTTGAATAGCTCGCTGGATAACCGGCGGGGGAAGAATTTTTGTTTCGCGCTTTGCTTCAACAAGGATAAAACCATTTCCATGCATAGCGATAACTTCGGAATTATCACCAAATGGAGATACAAAACCGAACTTGGCCATATCCTGACTACCGCATGGCGTGAAAAGGATCATTTTCTTTTTATCTTCCAAGTCGGTCAGATCCGCCTCACGAGAAAGTTTAAAAATAGTAATGTTTTTCCAGTGCTTAAACATGTTGTAACCCTTGAATATCAACCACAGAAAGCTCGTTTTTGTAGAAAAAGGCCAGGTTGAGGCACCCCCTAGTTTGAGCGTATGAGCTGGGACCAATTTCGTTCTTCCAGACAAATGGCTTCAAATCCGTACGGCGAAGCATAAAAACGCGATTTGTTCCGCTCTGATTCCCAATGAGGCAAAAGCCTTCTTTCACCTTGATAGCCTGCAAGTTGTCGAGTTCACCGCTGGTTACACGGCTATCGAACTCTTTGCGGCTTATTAGCTCCATCTGCATCTGACGACTCCAAACAAATACCCATTGAAGGGCGATGGCTGAATGGTACCGAAAACACGACATAAAAAACAATATTTATTAGAGCAATTATTTAATAGTTAACACCATGTAGACCACAAGTAACCTAAGTTAAAATAACGAAAACCAGAGCAAATAATTGGTGATGACGTGGCAAGTATTGCAACAAAAGACAGCATTTGTTCGGGGCACGGAGGATTCCCATCCAGGCCTCCTGTAGAGAGTGAACCACTACTTAAAGTCAACGGAGTCGAAGTGTTAGTTGATGGTAAGCAATATGCACAGCATACCGATGGAAACAGTACGCACGGTGGGCAAGCTATATCAACCAGGGCATGGTTTACCGTCAATGGTAAAGGGATCGTATGCGTTGGTGACCCTGTTTCATGCGGATCTACCGTAGCGTCCGGAGACGGCCTGGTTCAGGTAAGTTAGGAGATATCATGCTGGAAAAAGACTACCAGTTATCCGCATATAAAAAATTGGCCGCCGCCGGTGGGATGAAAACACCTGGTGCCATAACATCGGCACGAAACAGTGCTAACACAGCAAAACTGCTTGCAGAAGAATTGACCGGATTAATTCTGGATACAATTGTCTATCCCGACACTATTACCAGCTATGTTTCAACGATCAGAACAACCACAACTGGCTTAACGAACATTGGAGAACTGGCAACTAAGCACGCGGACCTGTTGGCTGGTTATGCAGATCTGTCAATGCTGCTTCAACTCGATATTGGTTGGGATGTTTACTGCCGTGCTAATGAGCGAGAAGTTTCAGAACTGCCGATCTCTATTGCCATTGGTGATGTGAATATTACTAAATCGCTTGAGGACGCTGTTAACGCGCTTAATACATCAAGTTTAGTCGCTGCTATGGGGGAGATTAACCAGACCCTTAACACTGGCTCAGGAAGCTCGTCAGGCTCTGGTTCAGGCGGCGGCACTGCCACTCCCCCACCAGCACTAACAGAAGAGCAAATTGAATCTCTGAAAGTAGCAACTGAACAGTTTGGGGTTGTTTTCAACCAGACAACAGCGCCCACAACTGCGTTACAACAGCAGTATGAACGAGCGAATGAAAGCGCCAACGTAGCCATAACTGCTTATAACCATGCTATCGGTACCGCGCTTGCGGAAGCATCAGCAAATAAGGTCAGCACAGCCAGCGCAGTTGCCGCTTTGGTTCCTGATTCTGTTCTTGATGAATTAAACAAAGCGGCACAGTAACAAAGGACTTCATTGATAATTTTTCTTCAGGAGGAAGACATGTCATTCTTTTCTACGTTAAAAACAGCTTTGTCTTTGAAGGAGAAACTTGCTGCTACTGGTGTTCTTGTTCTGATTTGCACACTTGTTGGTGCTGGGTTTGCATGGGAACGTCATCAGCTAAAGCAAGCCATGGAGAAAATTGGCAGTCTTGATCAGGCTGTTAAGGAACGTGATAAGTCAATAATGGATCTTAACCAGACCATTGAGACGATGAACAAAGCAGAGCAACATTTTCACAGCCAGGAAGTGAAAAATGAATCAGAACAAGCCAAATATGCTGACAGGCAAATGGAACGAAAAGCTGAAGTTCAGAAACAACTGGTTGCGGCGGGTAATGTTCGCCAGCGCATTCCTGCTGACACTCAGCGGTTGCTCCGGCAGTCGATCAGCGAATTTAACGCCGACGCCGACAAAGGTTAACCACCCTGCCCCCAAAAGTGCATTTATGTGCAGGATGCCAGAGTTTAGCAGTGAATATTTTGATGATCTGCCAGCGTATATCCTCGATACAGAAACGATGCTGATGGGGATTAACAGGAAGAATCGCAACGTTAATGATTACAACCGCGCTATCAGAGGTAACTAAAAGGGATTTTTATGTCTGATAAAGTAACAGTAAAGCAAACTATCAACAAAGCAACTTCAATCTACAAAATTGAGCACATCACTGTTGGCAAGCCAGGATCTGAACAATACCGTCATGCTTTCGAGCTTGCCGATCAGCTTGGTTTAAAACACCCGGATTGCATCGAGCATGTATTTCCGACCTATGCTGATGAGCAATGTACTCATGTCCTTACCGAAGAGGATTTTTTCAGCACTGAAGAACGAGAAGGCGTTGATCGCTGCATTGGTGTGATTTGCTCTTCAGTGAGTTATGAGTTATTCCCTAATGTCCATGAAAATGGTGGTATTGGATACCAATTCCTGTACGAAGGCGATGAGCTTAAATGTTATGAACATGGTCTTCTTATCGAAAGCGTAGAATAATATGACTTCCTTCCAACCGGCTTTGTTGGCCGGTTTATTCAACTTATCCACAGCATAGATCCAATAAACAGATCCTAAAGAGAACCTAGGAAGATCCAAAGAAGATCCCGGATCGCTGTAAGCCGCGTCATTACTGGCCTGAAATGGGATCAACATTGACTATACGCGATTTTATGTTGACTGTGCACGATTTATTGTTGACTGCACGCGATTTATTGTTGACTATACGCGACAGAAACATTGACTGTAAGCGATTTTAGAGTCTGAATATTCACAGCTGTTGATAACAGCCATCCAAATTGACGTCAGGCCGCGCCACACATGGAGAAACCGTGATGCCGGAAGAAAGTAAAGGCTTCCTTAGCGTTGAAGAAGTTGCAGGAAATACAGGAGAAATCCACAGCCTGAAGCCCAATAACAACAGCACTATACAACCCATCGCTTTGTTGCGCTTAGGTGTGTTTGTGCCAACCTTAAAATCTACCAATGTGGCGCTACGTCGCGGATCGTCAGTTACAACAAACACAACGAACGCAACTGAAGAACTATCAAGCCTCAAAATTGTTGAGCAGGAAGGCTATGAGGGAATTGAAATTCATGGTCCACGCCTGGATATGGATACTGATTTTAAGGTGTGGGTGGGCATAACCTCCGCGTTGTTTGACTACGCACCTGATGATGACGGCATAATCACCCTGCCATTCTCCGAGTTTGCCGATCGATGCGGCTATCCACGTAAGCGCCTTTCAAAGGCGTTCCGTAAAAGTATTGATGACTCTCTGACACGCATTCAGCAGACAGTTGTCAAATTCCGCTTCCCGGCGGCAAAAGGTCATCTCAATAACATTAACGTCAACTTGTTGGCATATAGCAGCCTGAATACCGAGCTTGATGTTATCGAGATCCAGCCGCAGAAACAGCTATCTGAACTTTACTATGTTGACTATAAGCGAATCCTGAAGCTGAAGATGCTGGATAAACTAGGGCGCAAAGAGACGGCCAAGGTACTGTATACATTCTTTGAGGCTCTACCCGCCAACCCGGCACCTGTCAGCATTGAGCGCCTTAGAGCGAGGCTTAATCTCAAATCATCCGTTAGCGTGCAAAATAGCGTTATCAGAAAAGCCATGAAAGATTTGGAAGCTATTGAATATCTTAAATTTTCAGAGATAAAAAACGGCAGGAAAATCGGCTTCCAGATCCATAAGCGCAATCCATAATATTGACTATATGCGATAGCGAGAAGTTGACTATAGGCGACATTCGTTGACGCTGGTGGATTTTTGCTGGCGTCAATATTCTGCAAGTCGCTATTGAGATGGCTTTTAGGGGCATTTCATCGCGTATAGTCAACGTTTCTCCCGACAATATCTTACATAGTCGATCTTTGGTGGAGTTAAATCGACTACAGTCAACTTTTGACTGTAGTCACATCGCGCATAGTCAACTATTCACATTAACCTTCGCGCATAGTCAACATTTGCGCGGTTCTCATCAAGCAGTGGTATTGATATGCAAGAAGAGAAACAACACTACCTCTACGTTCTGGTGCCAGAGAACGGAGATACTTTTAAAATCGGCATTTCATGTGGTCCATTGGCACGGTTTAAAGGGCTACAAGTGAGTCCCGATTTTGCGCTTTCACGGGTCTATCGTGGTACGCGTTTGGCAATGGTTAATCTTGAGCGGGCTTTACACGCAACCTTTTTCCCCTGGAATGCGCCGTGGGAGAAAAGCGTCGGTGGCGGGCATACTGAATGGTTTACACGAGAGTGTCTTGATAAGGTTTTGGCTCATATCGAATATCTAAATGATATGTGGGGAGGGATTCTCGAGCGCATTAAGTCGAATGATTTACTTCAGCGTCCAGTAGATGCTGCTTGCTCTTTCGAAAAAGAGCTGGATGTTACTTCTATCGTGACTTTCAAAGATGACGCAGGAATGAGGGACGTGGCTTATGTCTCCATATCTGGCTATGAACCGGACGCGATCCGCGCTCAATGTGAATTGCTGAAAGCAATGTTTATGCTTCGGACTAAATATCCCTGGGATACAGGGCGGGTGTGCTTCCCTATGGAAGAGTTAACCGCCACCATTGATTCCCAGCTTTACCACGATAATCCAGAGAAGTTTTTTAGCCTTTTAGCCGGTAATGGGCTTAACTGTGTGTCCGGGCTGGGGCGAAGTAGAATCCAACATGCCTCGCTCTTCGGTCCCTTCTTTTACGATCGACACGGGTACTTTGAGGCTGAACTTCCGGCGCTTACGCGTGCTATAGATACTATCGATTTCGAACGATTATTCGCTGCTCTTAGCAAATAACACTGATGCCCCTGAACGGGGCTTTTTTGTGCCCTCCTTGTAACTCTCAATCGTGCAAAATGAACCAAACATGCAGAGAATGCTATGTACAAGCATCTACGCATACATTATTATTTTATGCAGCATTTTTAATTAAATTCAAAAATACAGCATAAAGGATGACTTTCGATGAGTGATTCCAGCCAGCTTCACAAGGTTGCTCAAAGAGCAAATAGAATGCTCAATGTTCTGACTGAACAAGTACAGTTGCAAAAGGATGAGCTACACGCGAACGAGTTTTACCAGGTCTATGCGAAAGCGGCACTGGCAAAATTGCCTCTACTGACTCGTGCGAACGTTGACTATGCCGTAAGTGAAATGGAAGAAAAGGGTTATGTTTTCGATAAACGCCCTGCTGGCTCTTCAATGAAATATGCGATGTCAATTCAGAACATCATTGACATATATGAACATCGCGGAGTGCCAAAATACCGGGATCGCTACAGCGAAGCGTATGTGATTTTCATCTCCAATCTTAAAGGCGGTGTGTCAAAAACTGTATCGACGGTTTCTCTGGCGCATGCAATGCGTGCTCATCCTCATCTTCTGATGGAAGATTTAAGGATTCTGGTTATTGACCTTGATCCGCAATCTTCAGCAACGATGTTTTTAAGCCATAAACACTCTATTGGTATCGTAAACGCAACATCTGCACAGGCTATGTTGCAGAATGTAAGCCGTGAAGAGCTGTTAGAGGAGTTTATTGTTCCTTCTGTTGTACCTGGGGTTGACGTTATGCCTGCGTCGATTGACGATGCCTTTATTGCATCCGATTGGAGAGAGCTGTGCAATGAGCATCTACCGGGTCAGAACATCCATGCAGTCCTGAAAGAAAATGTGATTGATAAGCTGAAGAGCGATTATGACTTTATCCTCGTTGATAGTGGTCCTCACCTTGACGCCTTCCTGAAAAATGCTTTGGCCTCGGCCAATATACTGTTTACACCTCTGCCGCCTGCAACGGTTGATTTCCACTCATCGCTTAAATACGTTGCCCGCCTTCCTGAGTTGGTGAAACTCATTTCGGATGAAGGCTGCGAGTGTCAGCTTGCAACTAACATTGGTTTTATGTCCAAGTTGAGTAACAAGGCAGACCATAAGTATTGCCATAGCCTGGCTAAAGAAGTGTTCGGTGGGGATATGCTTGATGTTGTCCTCCCTCGCCTTGACGGTTTTGAACGCTGCGGCGAGTCTTTTGACACTGTTATTTCAGCTAACCCGGCAACGTATGTTGGTAGTGCTGATGCATTGAAGAACGCGCGAATTGCTGCGGAAGATTTTGCTAAAGCAGTTTTTGACCGTATTGAATTTATCAGATCTAACTGAGGAGTAAGAAACCCCCATGTCAAAGAAAAACAGACCAACAATTGGGCGAACCCTTAATCCTTCAATATTAAGCGGATTTGATAGTTCTTCAGCCTCTGGCGATCGAGTCGAGCAGGTATTCAAGTTATCAACTGGTCGCCAGGCCACATTTATTGAAGAGGTAATACCTCCGAACCAGGTAGAAAGCGATACCTTTGTTGATCAGCATAACAACGGGCGTGACCAGACATCTCTTACGCCAAAATCATTAAAAAGTATCCGAAGCACTATTAAGCATCAGCAATTTTACCCTGCAATAGGTGTTAGACGGGCTACAGGGAAAATTGAAATTTTGGATGGTTCCCGGCGTCGAGCTTCTGCCATCTTAGAGAACGTAGGGTTGCGGGTTTTAGTCACGGACCAGGAGATCAGCGTTCAGGAAGCGCAAAATTTAGCGAAAGACGTTCAGACAGCATTGCAGCACAGCATTCGAGAAATAGGTCTGCGTTTGATGCGAATGAAAAATGATGGGATGAGTCAGAAGGATATTGCAGCCAAAGAAGGGCTATCTCAGGCGAAGGTCACGCGTGCTCTCCAGGCAGCGAGTGCTCCGGAAGAATTAGTCGCCCTTTTTCCTGTGCAGTCGGAATTGACCTTTTCGGACTACAAAACGCTTTGTGCTGTTGGCGACGAAATGGGGAACAAGAATTTAGAGTTTGATCAGCTTATTCAAAACATATCCCCGGAAATAAACGACATCTTATCCATTGAAGAAATGGCCGAAGATGAAGTTAAAAATAAAATCCTGCGCTTGATAACAAAGGAAGCCTCACTACTCACGGATAAAGGTTCTAAAGATAAGTCCGTAGTTACTGAATTATGGAAATTTGAGGACAAGGATCGCTTTGCAAGGAAGCGCGTGAAAGGCCGTGCATTTTCTTATGAGTTTAATCGACTTTCAAAAGAGTTACAGGAAGAACTCGACAGGATGATTGGGCATATCCTTAGAAAGAGCCTCGATAAAAAGCCGAAGCCTTAAACTTTCGCCATTCAAATTTTACTATTAACCTACTGTTTTTAAAGTAAATCCCTCTAAAATTTCAAGGTGAAATCGCCACGATTTCACCTTGGATTTTACCTTCCTCCCCTACTCCCGAAAAAAATAAAAAAATTGCTTGTCACGAGAAAGTCAACAAGTGACTTTCAATAAAATCTCTTCCGAAAAGGGATTCACACAAGTGCCTTGTGTTTAAGGAAGAGTAAATTGAGTAACTTACGCGAATACCAGAATCGTATTGCAGATATCGCAAAACGCTCTAAAGCTGTGCTTGGCTGGGCAAGCACTGCGCAGTTCGGTACTGATAACCAATTCATTAAAGATGATGCCGCGCGTGCCGCATCTATCCTTGAAGCTGCACGTAAAGACCCGGTTTTTGCGGGTATCTCTGATAATGCCACCGCTCAAATCGCTACAGCGTGGGCAAGTGCACTGGCTGACTACGCCGCAGCACATAAATCTATGCCGCGTCCGGAAATTCTGGCCTCCTGCCACCAGACGCTGGAAAACTGCCTGATTGAGTCCACCCGCAATAGCATGGATGCCACTAATAAAGCGATGCTGGAATCCGTCGCAGCAGAGATGATGAGCGTTTCTGACGGTGTTATGCGTCTGCCTTTATTCCTCGCGATGATCCTGCCTGTTCAGTTGGGGGCAGCTACCGCTGATGCGTGTACCTTCATTCCGGTTACGCGTGACCAGTCCGACATCTATGAAGTCTTTAACGTGGCAGGTTCCTCTTTTGGTTCTTATGCTGCTGGTGATGTTCTGGACATGCAATCCGTCGGTGTGTACAGCCAGTTACGCCGCCGCTATGTGCTGGTGGCAAGCTCCGATGGCACCAGCAAAACCGCAACCTTCAAGATGGAAGACTTCGAAGGCCAGAATGTACCAATCCGAAAAGGTCGCACTAATATCTACGTTAACCGTATTAAGTCTGTTGTTGATAACGGTTCCGGCAGCCTACTTCACTCGTTTACTAATGCTGCTGGTGAGCAAATCACTGTTACCTGCTCTCTGAACTACAACATTGGTCAGATTGCCCTGTCGTTCTCCAAAGCGCCGGATAAAGGCACTGAGATCGCAATTGAGACGGAAATCAATATTGAAGCCGCTCCTGAGCTGATCCCGCTGATCAACCACGAAATGAAGAAATACACCCTGTTCCCAAGCCAGTTCGTTATCGCGGCTGAGCACACGGTACAGGCGGCGTATGAAGCACAGCGTGAATTTGGTCTGGACCTGGGTTCCCTACAGTTCCGCACCCTGAAGGAATACCTGTCTCATGAACAGGATATGCTGCGTCTTCGCATCATGATCTGGCGTACTCTTGCGACCGACACCTTTGACATCGCTCTGCCGGTTAACCAGTCCTTTGATGTATGGGCAACCATCATTCGTGGCAAATTCCAGACTGTATATCGCGACATTATTGAGCGCGTTAAATCTTCTGGTGCGATGGGGATGTTTGCTGGTGCTGATGCAGCATCTTTCTTCAAACAGTTGCCGAAGGATTTCTTCCAGCCAGCCGAAGACTATATCCAGACTCCGTATGTTCACTACATCGGTACCCTGTTCGGTAACGTGAAAGTGTACGAAGTACCTGCTGGTATTTGTAAGAACTTAACGACAGAGAACATTCAGTTCAGCTCGATGGATGTGCTGTGCTACGTCCGTGATGAAAATCCGGGTAAAGCAGGCTTCGTGACTGGTGATGCTGTCCCGGCCATCCCGTTCCAGCATCCGACCACTCCGGCGCTGGTCAACCGTACCACGCTGTGGGGTTCGGCTATCAACGATATGCACCCACGCAACGGCGCTGATTACTTCACTCGTGTAACGCTGACAATGGCCAAAAAAGGCGGGCTTAACTTCATTAGCGGCGACACGATTGATGCCGGTGACTCTGAGTAATCAGGGGAAGTTCTCCGTTTAACATAGCGCCCCCGTGCGGGGCGCATAACAGGGAAAGTTATGTCTCAATATTCAATTCAACAGTCATTAGGTAATGCATCCGGCGTCGCGGTTAGCCCGATCAATGCCGATGCGACGTTATCTACCGGTGTTGCATTAAATAGCAGCTTATGGGCTGGTATTGGCGTATTTGCGCGTGGCAAGCCGTTTACTGTTCTTGCGGTTACTGAGTCCAATTACGAAGATGTTCTCGGCGAACCGCTGAAGCCGTCTTCCGGCTCACAGTTCGAACCAATTCGCCATGTATACGAAGCTATTCAGCAAACGTCTGGTTATGTTGTTCGCGCTGTTCCGGATGATGCGAAGTTCCCGATTATTATGTTCGATGAATCAGGCGAACCGGCTTACAGTGCGTTGCCATACGGTTCTGAAATTGAACTTGATAGTGGCGAAGCCTTTGCTATCTACGTTGATGATGGTGATCCGTGTATTTCACCTACCCGTGAGTTAACCATCGAAACGGCAACAGCGGACAGCGCGGGTAATGAACGCTTCCTCTTAAAACTGACCCAGACGACTTCGCTCGGCGTGGTAACGACCCTGGAGACACACACTGTGTCTTTGGCGGAAGAAGCGAAAGATGACATGGGCCGCTTGTGTTATCTGCCTACGGCTCTGGAAGCCCGTTCTAAATATCTGCGCGCGGTTGTTAATGAAGAGCTGATTTCGACAGCGAAAGTAACAAACAAAAAATCGTTGGCGTTCACTGGCGGTACCAACGGCGATCAGTCGAAAATCTCAACCGCTGCGTACCTGCGTGCGGTTAAAGTGCTGAATAATGCGCCGTACATGTACACCGCTGTTCTTGGCTTGGGCTGCTATGACAATGCGGCTATCACCGCATTAGGTAAAATCTGTGCAGATCGCCTGATTGATGGCTTCTTTGATGTCAAACCGACATTGACGTACACGGAAGCGATCTCTGCTGTTGAAGATACCGGTTTACTTGGTACCGATTATGTAAGCTGTGCTGTCTATCACTACCCGTTCTCCTGCAAAGACAAATGGACCCAATCCCGTGTGGTCTTTGGTCTGTCTGGCGTGGCGTATGCGGCGAAAGCTCGTGGCGTCAAGAAAAACTCTGATGTCGGCGGTTGGCATTACTCACCGGCTGGTGAAGAACGTGCCGTCATTGCTCGTGCGTCAATTCAACCGCTGTATCCGGAAGATACCCCGGACGAAGAAGCAATGGTCAAGGGCCGTCTCAATAAAGTATCTGTTGGCACCTCTGGCCAGATGATCATCGACGATGCTTTAACTTGCTGCACGCAGGATAACTATCTGCACTTCCAGCACGTCCCATCCCTGATGAATGCAATCAGCCGTTTCTTTGTCCAGTTAGCCCGACAGATGAAGCATAGCCCGGACGGTATTACTGCGGCTGGCCTGACTAAAGGGATGACCAAACTTTTAGATCGCTTTGTCGCCTCCGGCGCTCTGGTGGCTCCTCGTGATCCTGATGCTGACGGTACAGAACCGTATGTGCTGAAAGTTACGCAGGCGGAATTCGATAAATGGGAAGTAGTCTGGGCCTGCTGCCCGACTGGCGTAGCCCGTCGTATCCAGGGCGTACCGCTGCTTATTAAGTAAGGGAATACAATGAGCAAAAACTTTTTTCAATCCGGGGCATTTTTGGGGAATGGACTGTCTCGTTTCGCTTTGAACTCTGATCCTGTGCAGCTGATGGAGTCTGCCCGAGCAAGCGCTGAACCGCCAACAGATCCGGTTATTAATAATAATCCGGAACCGGCGGCACAGACTAACGATAACGTTTCATCTGCCCAGGCTCCTGAGCAAATCCTGGAAGGGAAAGACGGTAAAGAATGGACCGTCGAACAGGCGCACCAGATGATTCTGGAAGCTGCAAATCGAAGTGCTATGCAAAATGCGTTGAGTGATGCGGCCGACGCCGTTTTCGCCTGGGCTGATAGCGGTGATCTGACTTTCGACTCCCTTGATGGTTTCGTTCAGGCTATCGCTGGTATCTCTGATGACGACGACTCCGAAGTTACAGAAGAACAGGACGATGCCTATAACGAAGCATGGGCAAATGTTGCTGACTTCCTCGCAGCATGCGGTGTAGATGATGACCTGATCGAAGCACTGGCTGACGATGAAGACGACGACGCAGCTGCTGATGTTGGTGCCTCTATCGCTGGTTTAGATAGCGACGACCGCGACGAACTAGAAGCGGCGTTTGTTGTTGCTGGCACTTCTGATGAAATGCTGACTGAAGCATTTAAGAAGGTTGTTCGTAACGGTGAGATCAAACTCATCCGTAAACGCCTGCGTAAAAAACGTCTGACTGCGGCTCAAAAATCGGCGCTGAAAAAAGCGCGTCGAAAAGCCCAGACCGGCGCGGCAAAACTTGCCCGCAAAAAGTCAATGAAACTGCGCCGTAAGCGCCTTGGCTAAAGGAGGAGGCCGGAGAACTCCGGCCTTTAACTTGAATGGCACCTATTCCTTATGGGGTTTACAGCCAGGCTGACGGTGTATCGCCATTTCTGAAAGTTACTTTAACGAACTCTCAGTACCAGGTTACCGGATATATCAGCCAGGGGGCGGCAATGAACATGGCCCAGAATTGGGAAGCGCCGTTTACCGGTATGTCCATGGGATCTGTTGCTGGTGCCTTCAGTGGTTTTGCGCAGGTTGGTACTGAAACAACGTCGGTTGCCCGTTGGAACAGCTTAATGGTTTGGGAAGGGGGAACACCGCCGACTTTCACGCTGCCAGTAACTTTCATCGCTTTGTTTGACCCATTCACGGAGGTTTCAGGAGCTATCGCCGCATTGTCAGCGATGATTAGCCCGGAACTTAAAGATGCCAGTATTGGTGGTCGAATCCCGGAGCGCGTGACGCTAAACATTGGTCGCCGGATCAACATCATTGATGTCGCTATCCAGGACATAAGTTTCGATCTCGATGCGCCCAGGGACAGCAATGGGCATTTCCTGAAAAACACCGTCAACCTCCAGTTGACCGGTTCTTCGATATATAACAGCTCCGATATTGTTCGGGCGTTCCAGTAAAAGGATTTTATATGGGGCACAATAACACTAAGGGAAACCGTAAATTTATTAAGGGCCGCTATACTGCCAACGCGGCCAAAGGCGAACGACTGGTATCTTCTGAATTCCAGCTCACTTTTGCAGGCCATGAAGATATCAGCGTACTGGTTCGCACGTCGCAAATTCCTGAAATGACCCGCGAGGATGTGGAGGACTATGGTCCGAATGGTGTGAAGTTCAACCAGCACGGACCAATTCGAAACTCTGGGGAAATCCAGGTCCAGTGCGTGGAGACTATCGAAGGCGATATTCTTCAGTTCATCAAGGATCGCATTGCGGCGAAGGACTATGTTGATATCACGATGGCTGCTACCCCTGAATCCAAATCTTCCGGGGTTAACGCTGTGACAAAAGCTGCTACAACAATTGAAATGTTGGACTGCAAAATCTACAGTGATGCAATCGACTTTAGTACCGAAGATGTGACTGCCGCTGTGCGCCCGTCACTTCGTATCGTCTACAACTGGATTGAGTGGGATTAAGAGTCATCCCTTGTATTTTAAAGCTCCTTCGGGAGCTTTTTTATTTGGAGAGGAAAGGGTGCATTGAGGATACCTGACACACGAAGAGTGGCGAGGATCTCTCCCCGCCAGGTCTCTTACCTTTCAGATTCGTAGGCTGTGAAGACAGTGACCTCCGTCTGGCCGGTTCGGATTCGTACCTCGCAGAGGTCTTTCCTCGTTACCAGTGCCGTCACAATGACGGTTAAACAGATGACGATCAGAGCGATTAACATCGCTTTTTGCTGCTTCATAGCCTGCTTCTCCTTGACCTTTTGGTCGGTAAGAGGCTAATCTACGTATGCTAAGCATAGATATGGCCTCAGATTAATGTTAAGCGTCTTGCAGGACGCGTAATGTTATCTGGGGCTTTCTTCTATCTGCTTTTCGGGTAATGCCTGAAGCAGATAGCCTCAAGCACCCGCAACGATTGTATCAATGTCTGGCTTTTTTTCTATAGAAATCACCTGGAAGGGTGAATATCCACATCAGAAGAAATGTTGCAGCAAACATGATCCCTAATGGCCAGACCGCGCCAAAGAAAATCCATACTAAGATCTCCTCTGCTCGTTCTTTGCGGTCGATATCGACAAGCATTTTTCGGCTGATCATGTATACACAGAAGCCAATACAAACATATCCTGCAAAAGCGATCGCTAACTGTAAAAAATCAGATTGCATCTCCGACCTCAAACTGAAAACGCCAGGTGACTCCAGATTAGAGCAATCTATCACCCCCTGAATCCTGCCGGTATACCCCATTTTTCGTTATCTTTATTTTTGGCTAAAATCGCATTAAGAGCTTCGTTTACCGTCATGCAATGCGGCAAATTATCGAAGTTTGATACCCCGCCAATATCAGGAGAACGCTTGTTCTTCAGGTAAGCATATTTCCGCGCTGCCGCCTCTACTTTCTGCTTGAACTCATGTTTTTGAGCGCGTTTTTTGGATAACCGCAGATTGTCAGCCTTTGCTTTTGCCTCAGCGATCCATGAAGTCAATTTTTTGAGTCTGCTCGTTCCGGCACCGCCGGAAACTGATCTTTTTGTTTTTTTAACTTGTGACTTCTTATTCTTTATTGCCACGTCATCCTGACAGGGGGAGGGGGTATCATTTTGACATGGGGGTGTGGATAAAAAATTAAATAAAGCCAATGTCTTAGCGAGAACAGCTTTAACCTTGGTTGCCGCTGAAGAGATCTTTAATTTGCTTTCAATCAGCGCATTTTTGGCTTGTTGTGCGAAGGCCAAAAAGGATGGTGTAAACCGGTACAGGTTAGCGCGACGTTCATGGTGATCGCCGATAACAATCTCTACAGACAGAATTCCTTTGTTTACAGCTTCACGGAATGCACGAACGACGGTTGATTGGCTATAACCAGTTTCTGCCGCGATCAGGCGGTGAGGCTTGTGAATGAAGTATTCACTGGTTGTTGCCGCTAGATTTGCACATTGCGACAGGATATGCCCGGCGCTACGGGATAGACCGGAGTGTGTTACAAAGCAGGCCAATTCATAGCCAGAAAAAGTAAAATCGCTCATCGTTATACAGCTCAGGAAAGTGACTTTAGCCAGCATTACAATGCTGGTGGTTCTTACTACGTCTGTTAGCGCGTTGCCGCGACAGGTACCAGCACACCAGCATCAAGCAATCGCTTCATCAGCCACTGCTGACCTTTGCCGGTTATACGAGTCGTGAAAGAAATCCTGCTTCCATTGCTTGTATCGATCACGGTTTCTTTAAGGGTGAAATACCCACGGGATATGTATTCTTGTTTGGGGACGTTCCTGCGTTCACCGGTTGCGATCAGAATTCCGTTATCACGCAACCAGGTGAAGAGATAGTTTTGGCCCAGACCGAGCACTTTGGCATAGTTGCCGATTAGAACCCCGCTGGCGGTAGCAACGCGTTCGGCGAATTCGACTTTAGGTGCATCCATAAGCATTTTTTGCTCCAGCCGTTGCTTTTGCTCTGCCAGGTCGGCAGCCAAACGGAGAGCTTCAGGGAGACTCTGCGGAATAGCAGGTTGTAATCTTCCGGCTCGATAGTCGATAAATGTCTGGTTTACCTTCAGCCGAAACGCGGGAGAAATCCAGCCTGCGTACTCCACAGCGAGCAATTCATGGGCAAAAGTGCCGCCGCCACGGCCTTCGAACGAAACTATGCAATTCTGCATAGTTTCTTTTTCAAGCTCTTCGATGAGCTGTTTGGCTGACAGCGTTCTTAGCCATTGAGCTGGCGCTTTATGGGCACCGAGTCCGCTCGCTCTGTGTAGAGCATTAAGGTTGTAACGGCCAGCGCGGTCGGTCGTAATTTCAACACCACAAATAACAGGCAGAGTGGTTGAAGGATCGACATTTTGATGAAGGTTTGATATATTCATATCCGCATTGAATGTTTGTTGCATTTTTTCTCCAAATTTGCATCAACCTTCAATCACCAGCTCGAAATGGTGATTCTTTGCACTTAGAAAACGAAATTTATTAGAGCAAATTTTTCTGACTCGATCCAGATCGGGTTGGTCGATCTGCTCAGAAACCTGCCAGTTTGCTGGCAGGTTTTTTCTTTTGTTAACCTATTGCTACTGGTTTTAACAAACCAGCATCAAGTAGCTTGCGAGTTAACCACTGCTGGCCTTTACCCGTTAATTGGGGCGTCAGCCGTATCTGGTAGCCATTTTCATCATCCAGCACCACTTCTTTCACCGTGAAATACCCGGCGTTAATGTACTGCTGGCGCGGTACGTTTTTGCGCGCACCAAAAGCCATGAGAATGCCGTTCTGGCGCAACCATGAGAAAAGGGCGTTTTGCTTAAGTCCAACGACCTTTGCAAAGTTCCCGATCAGGATTCCATTAGCCACTGATACCCGGTCGGCAAAATCGACTTTAGGGGCTGCGGCCACCAGCTGTTGTTCCAGCTGCAATTTCTGTTCTGCCAACTCGGCAGCCAGGCGTAGGGCTTCTGGTAATGTTTGGGGGATCGATGGGGTAGGGGAGTTTGCCTGCTGCAATTCTTCCAGTTTGTCGATCAGCGAACGGCGGACCGCTTTCGATTCGCGCGCGGCGACTCGCAGGGCTTGTTTGTAGGTCATGGTTATGACAACCATAGGCGTACCGCCACCTGGCGGCACGGTTGCACTTTTTGTGTAACCGTCCTCACCTTCTAATTCGTCGAGTATTTTTTCGATGAATTTGTTGTTCCGAACCTCTGGTTCCCCACATAACTTACGCGCTTCATTGACCATCTTTAACAGTGTCAGGCTGTCGATTGTGTCTCCGGTGGTGGGGATGACATTCACGGCTGGTGCTGGCGTTGCTGAAGCAACAGGTGCTGGTTTTTTAACATTCAAATTATTACTGGTCATTCTATGTGCCTCCTTTCTCATTTCTGCTGCCACCGTTGCGTAACGTAGACGTCCTTGTTCAATCAAATAATCCCTGATCTCGGCTATCAGTAGCCTGTTGATCACAGCCTTATCTGTTCGGGTATAAAAACGCCTGGTTATCATGAAATAGTTGGCAATTGCGCCGGGGATCTCCCGTGTCGGTATACAGGCAGTATGCAGGGCGATCGCTTCGGCTATGTCATTACGGGTGACGAGAGGTTTTTTCATAAACCCCCCTGAACGTCGGCAGAGAAGGGGAGGCTCCAGTAACTAAGTGAATTGCGCGAGTTAGTTGAAAAACGGGCAGTAAAAATGCAGGGGCCATCAGGCAATTGAGAGCGTGCTTCGTCTTCAGTTGCTGCGATAACGAAGTGATAGTGGTGTTTTTTACAGGAATAGAAACGCCAGATGAATTCTGGGCGTGCGCAAGGATTGGCATTAACCATAGTTACGGCCTCACAATCAGGTTTAACAACCTGCTACCCGCTGCTAAACAGGTGGCAGGACGTGACGGGGTTAGCAGACTGGCGATTGTGAAACCAGCAGGCCGAAGCCTCCCCATCACGCCCCACCATAATTTGGGCGTAACGCGGTTTTACGGACACAAAAATACCGCAATATCGGATATCTGCGGCTGTCCGCACAATCATTCAGGCTGCTAAACCCGGTCGCAGAATTTGCTACGACGGCGGAACTATAAGCCTGAACGATTAAAAGGTCAATATGATGCGAAAAGATAGCATTCGTGACTTAAAAATACAAATTTATTAGAGCATTATCTGCTTAATAAATACACAATTGGATCTAATAACCTCTTTTTTTTAAAGGCGAAAATATGTACCCTAAATGGGTTATAAGGCAGGTGAGGTTATAATGAGAAAACTATTACTATCGTTATTATTTATGGCTGGGACTGTTAATGCAGCATCAAGCGTAAAGGAGATTTGTACCGATTATACGAAATACCTTTGGCAAGTTTACGCCTTTGCGATCAATGACTATTAATCCATGCGTAGGAGTGGATTTATGCTGATTCGTTTGTTTTTAGTGCTTTCCTTTTTAACATTTAATGTTTTTGCTGATGAAGTTGACTTTTCGAAGGTAGATTGTAATTCAGTGGAAACAAGAAAAGCTCTTATTGAAGAATATAACGAAATATTATCGTCATATGGAATAACAGTGGTTGATTCTTATAATCAAAAAACTATTCAGAAAGGAATAAATAAACTGATCTGTTATGGGGCTTACCAATATTCAGATGGCTCTTCGGAGTATGTTATTTATAAAGCATACCCAAATAGTCTTGGTGAATTAATTAGTGAGTTTAAACCGATTAATGAGTGAATGGAAAATGAAATTATTTAATGTAATAACATTTTGTTGTGCTATTTTTGCTGGAAGCGCGATAGCTGATAATAAATTGCCAGATTGGCTTTCTACCTCAAAGAAAGATTATGATTTAGTAAGGGCATTCTATTTGTCTGGATTTGCTTCGAAAGCAATGAACAATCAATTTGGTTATCATTTGCCATCTGAGTTGGTTAATGATTTTAAAGATAATGAATTTGCTGCTCAGGAAAAATGGAACACAATTCCAATTGTGTATGGTGAAATAAAATCCATAAGAATGGTGAATAATAAACCAATTGTAGAGTTATTTACTCCAGGGGAAAATGCAACGCCACTAAATTATATCAAATTGAAAATATTGGATTCAAAGCAAGACTCTCTGTTAAAACTAAAAAAAGGGGATGATATATATGCAGTGTGCTCAGGTGCTAATTTTAGCTTAGTGCCAATTCTGAGCAACTGCACTCCTGCAACAGACGTCATTGATGCTGCACTCTCTTTTTCTGGTGAATATATGTTCCCTGCTTTTGATTCTTTTTCGCCTACTAAGCAAAACGTCAAATATATATTCACAAATCAAGATCCTGTTCAGATGATGAATTTTATAGGGTACCTATCCTTAGTCGATACAACGAAGGATAAGAAAAAAATGGATATGGTTCGTAAGTGTACGCCTTGGAAGCCGGAATGTTCACAACAATTCGTTGATGTAATGGAAGGATTTGATAGCATCATGTATAAATATGAGGGAGAATTTAAAAATTACATAGAATTAAAATAGTATTTGAAAGGATAGTCAATTTAAGTTTTAAAAAAACGCCCATTAAAGGGCGTTTTATTGTTTTACTCAAAACAACCTGATTATGTGATAACCATATCATATCCCTCATTCCACCTACACTGATTACCCCCCAGACAACAATATTCCTACTCAATGAACAAATGACTACTCGTAGAATCGGTTAACACACCAGATTCTACGAGGTTTCAATGACACCACGACAATTACTCGAAGACGTCAAATCCCGCTTCACACCTTTGATTGCGGATGAACCTGCCTTACTGGAATCCCTGCTAAGAAAAGCATTGGGAACCTACCAGGATAGAGCGGGGCACATCAAGCGGATACGCTTCACTGATCAGGCCAGTAAATCACTTGCTTGCCCTGCTGATTTTCTTGCGCTCGTATCGGTTACAGATCACACCGGCGATCTTGTCTACTCCGACGTTTACGATGGGAATATCGAGCTTGAAGATACCCATCGAGCGGTATACCCACTGAATGTGTCATATCTGGCTAATTTGCGTGATATGGATCTGGATAATGGAGAAGTGCCACCTGAAATCATTGGGTTACTTTCTGACTATCTGGAAGTGCTAATCGCGATACCTAACACTGATCGCCTGCGAAGAATATCTATCGCGGGGAAACTCGATGCCAGCAATTTATCCGACGAGAACTCTCTGTATCAGCGAAAGCTGGATCTGGAAGAGAAAATGAGCGCAACAAGGGCAATTATCCCGGGAATTGTTCTTTTCTCATCCATGTTGAAGTGAGGGGGCTGATATGGGGCTTAATGTTGCTTCAGTAAAGTCTTATGTATCTTCGGCATTAACGACGACATTATTTGGCTCCGGCGTTGGTGAGCGGGAAGTTGGTAAGCTGACGTCAATCATCATGAACAAAATGCTGTTCGCGCAAGGATGGCAGTTCTCTGTCGAAGTTGATGGTCTGGAGGGGGCAGACTTCTTTGCTAAAGACATTACCTACCACGATTACAGCATCGAATATGAAACGATTAAAATCGGCGGAGGGAATATCCTTCAACCAACGGAGCGTTCGCCAGGGCAGATAACAATGATGGTCAGGGATACCGTTGATGGCCTCGTTTTGGACTGGTTTAAGACGGCAAAAAGTCGGGTGATTAATCCAGACGGTACCGGGAATATACCGTCTAAATATTTGCTCAATGTGCGTATTTATCGGTTGCTGTCTTCCGGCTTAACCAAACTGGAAAATGAGATGACTGTATTCCCGGTCACTACCGGCGATGTCACCTATGCGCGGGATCAGGTTACGGAATTTAAGTCATTCCCAATGACCTTCGCATTGCACAGCACGTTTAACCAATCCTCAAGTTCTTTGGCTTCCCTTCTGGGCTTTAGTTTTTCTCTTTGAATTAAGGAGCAAGGATGCTTTTACCCCTTTTCCCGCTACCATCGCGGCCAACTGAATTGATCCAGTTCCGTCAGCCAAATATTGCTGATGCGATGCGTTTCAACTCGATAACACCGGAGGAACAAGAACAACAGACAACGGCGTATTTAAAAGCCTTGCTGGCTGAACCCGCGAAACATGATCCCCTGACATGGACGGCGCAGGACCGGATTACCGCGTTATGGTGGATATTTACCGGCTCCCGTGAAACACCGGTCGAGACATTCACTTACACCTGTAAACATTGCGGTAAAGAGCATTATTACGATTGCGATATGAATGCTCTGGCTGAAGATATCCAGGTCCTGGAAGTGGAACCTTTCATTGACGATATTGAGGTGTCTGTAGAGGGAGTACCTTATCAATGGCGTATCGTGCCGCTTGATGGTTGGGCAATGGAAATGCTGGAGATGCGCCGTGCAGCATTGCCACCTGAAGACGACGCGGAATTCAAAGAAGCGATCGTTGATTTGCGTTTTTGGGAATTCGCTTATCAGTGTGAGCTTTATAACGATGTTAGCGGTACTCGTGAAGATCAGGCTGAGCGTCGTTATGAAACGATTAAACGGATGGCCATTGATACTGAATTTATGAAGCTGGCGGCACACATCCGACTGGCTCATGAAAAGCTCGAACATGGTTTACCGTGCTACATCGATAAAGGTGAAATGCGTCTTCGTCTCCCGCCGCATAAATGCCCAAATCAGGATAAAAAGGAGTCCACAGAGGGTGCGTATACCCGTCTGTGGGTGCCCTTTCGGGCTACCGACTTCATTCCACAGGTGGGGATTGAAAAGCTATCAGACCTTAGTGTCCAACCTGGTTTTGTATGGGGGTATACCGATTCAGGACGCTGAAAGGCTTACTGAATCCTATGCGTTTTTCCTGTTGGAGAAACTGGAAGAAAAACTTAAACCGAAACGGTAGGCGATAAGATCATGGAAAGAAAAAACGCCAACATTGACGATGTTATAAGGACAGTTGAAACCGCCAGTGCAAAAGAGCTGGAAGAGCTTGCAGGTATCCGGGAAGCTGTTGAAGATTTGAAAGGGGGACGCGTTGCAACTGTTGATCCTGTCTCTCGCAGTGTGTCGGCATTAAATCGCACAATCGAAAATTCCCGGCCAGACTTTGTGGCCAATGCGCCATCAGTGGACCCTATTGTTGAGGCAATGAAACGGCTTAATTTAGGGGACGTTTCTCGTGTAGTTCAGGAAGATGTTGCTCAACAGGAACAGCGGGCCAAATCAACCACACCAAAGGGTAAAAAACGACGCAGGAAGGCTATACCAGAGGATGTAAAGGCACAACGGACCGAAGCAGCCGAACACGCTCGCGAAATGTTCGGTCAAAAAGGCGGTGCGCAAAAAAGCCAAAACCAACGCGATGCGCGTGGTCGTTTTATTGGAAAGTCAGGGAGTAAGGCCGCAGCGGAAGATGCCCGTGCTGAACGTGCTGAAAAGGCCAGGCGCAAAGAGGATGATGAGCGTCTAAATGCTGAATCAGGTTTATTAAAAAAACTGTCAAAAGTAGCTGAAGGCATAGGTAACCCTTCAGAGACTCGCGCCGTCGATGCGTTAGGTTATGCCGTTGCTGGTCCATTGTGGGCCGCAGGGAAGGAGCTTGGCGGGATATCAAAAGAAGTTGGTGGATCGCTTAATGGTGCCAGAAAGTCTATTGCCGATGTGATTCGTGGCAATGACGATAACAGCCGTAGAAAAGGTTTTTTTAGGCGTAAATCGCAAAATAGTGCCGATGTCGTTCAGGTTAACACCCAAAAACGGACGGTTCAGGAACTTCAGGATCAGACCAGCGAAATTAAAGAGGGCAATGACAAGATTCTCAGCGCCCTTGATCAGATAGCCAAAAACACCGGGAAAAAGAAGGGCGGCTTGCTGTCCAAACTATTTAGCCTGTTAGGGAAGGGGGCCGGTGGCGTCGCGTCGTTGTTAATGGGGCGTGGCATGCTGAAAAAAGCTGGAGCACTCGCTTTTGGCGCTCTGGGGGCAAAGAAACTTGTAGGAATGCTACGCGGTGGTGGTAAGAAGACTCTCGCCCATGAAGGCGGAGATTTGGCTGCCCGGGCAGCAGGTAAACTTGGATTAAAGGCAGTTGGTAAAGGGGCGTTACGCGCAATTCCCCTAGTCGGCACAGTGGCTGGAGGTATTTATGATGCGGTAACCGGTTGGAATGATACAGAAGCGCAACGTCGAGCGTTTGGGCTTAAATCAGGACAAGATCCATCATTCCAGCAAAAAGCCGCTTATACGTTAGCCAATGTTCTTGATTTGGGGGGACTGGTATCTGGTATTAGCAGTGCTATTGGTGATGTTCTCAAATCACTTGGATTTGAGGATATCGGCAATATGTTGCAATCATTTTCGACGGAAAGTATTGCCCATGCCATTGATAGTGGGATTACCAACTTAGAAACATATATTTCTAACCTTGGCGACACCATTTCTACCAAGTTCGATGATTACACAGCAAAGATTGGTGATGCTGTTTCAGCATGGTTTAGCGATACATCTAATAAGCTGCTTGAAAAGCTGGATGCCATCAAAGACTTCTTTACTGTCGATAACCTGAAACAGGTTTTCAGTGATGCAATTGATAGTGCAATTGATTTCATTAAGAACCCAGGGAAACACATTAAAGAGGCAGCTAGTAATATTTGGGATGGGGTTAAAAATTTACCAGGTAAAGCATTAGATGCAGCGGTTGATGCCGTTAAAAATACCCCTGCGGCAATGATTGTATCAAAAATACCCAATCCGATCGGCGAGGCTAATGCGAAAGAAATCACTCCAGAGTTAAAAGCTCCGGTTAATAGCCAGCAGGGGACATCTGATTCTAAAGCTGAATCCGATGCCAAACAGACTAATATTGCTGCCCGCGTGATAAATGCGGCCCTGGATATGGCGAAAGATAGCAATAAAACAGTTAAAGAAACTGCTAATCAGATTATCAATGCAAATGCCGTAGAAACAGGAAATAAAGCAGCACAAACAATTGATGCTGCCTTGGGCCAGTCTGCTACAGGTAAGGAGGAAGCATTAAGTGCATATGAGATAGATAAACGTCGATTTAACAATGGCAAGGATGTTTCTTTGCCAAAATTAAATGCTGCCGGATACCAATGGATTTCTGACAATGCCGATTATTTTGATGAGCTTGAACGTAAGTATGGGCTTGAAAAAGGGATTCTGTCAGCAGTTGCTTCCGCAGAGTCTAGTGCAGGCCAGAGAACTGGAAATCCAGTAGACAAAAACGGGAACAAACTTTCATCTGCCCTTGGGGCTTTTCAGATCACTAAAGGTACAAGGGAGGATCTTGGACTCAGCGATGCTGATGCCATGGATACACGAAAAGCAGCTGATGGTGCCGCCAGATACCTAAGTATCCTGATGAACCGTTATAACGGTGATCAGGGTCGTGCAATAGCTGCCTATCATGCTGGTATGGGGCATGTTGATAAGGGGAGAGTAGTCGCCGGTACCGGCGAATATGTTACTCGTGTCAGAGGGTATCAGCAGATGCTCAATAATGGTGCCGTTTATGGCTCTAAGGTAGATCATAGCGCACCAGCAATTCACGAAAAGATACCTGATAACGCTGTTATCGATCAGTCTACTGGCCTGGCGTTTACCCCTGGTGATAGCCCGTTTGAGAAAGGCGGTCTGGTAGACAAAATTGGCAATGCTGTTGGCGTTAACGATCTGGTCAACAAATTCATGAATGGCCGGGGTATGCGTCGGGAAGTCGTTCAGGGAACGCTCGAAGAACGTGCACGAGGGAAGGGGACCGCAACAGCAGCTGGCAATGTGTATGTTGATACTCCGATGCCAGTTGAAGAGGCGCGTCCGGTGGCCAGCAACTCAAGTTACTTTGACCAACTCGGCGCACAAATGGGGATTGATGGACTATTTGATAAACTCCGCAACTCGCCGGGGATGCGGAAAAATAATGCGCCTGAACCAGCCTCCACGTCCCAGGTGACGACTGCCGCCAACGATTTGCAGCAACCAACCGGTCGTATGCAGATAGACGGACAGGTTATTAGTGACCTTGGCGGCTCCGGTGCCAAGCCGACAATGCAGTTGGCTGATAATACCGTTTCACTTGATGGTGAAACGAAGCGGCTGTTTGCGCAGATGACCTCATTGCTTGCCAGGATTGAAGAGCACACTAAAGACTCGGCGAAAGGCCAGGGAACTGTCGTAAAGGTCAGCACGCCTCAACCGGGCGTTATGCGCACGGTGCCACTGTCAATTGATGATCCGTTGATGAATGACTACGCGAGAGTTGATTGATGGCCAACAATAATGAAATTGATCCTTTACTGACGCTGGAGTTATCCGGCGTAAAAACGTATGAGTCCCAGGAGGAGGCCTGGGGCGCTCGTTTATATGAGTGGCTAAACACTTATCAGGGTGAGGTATACGGAGATCCGTCATGGGGCAATGTTTTACCGCAGTTTAAACACGAACCGACCAACTTGTCGCATGTTCAAATTGCGGTTGAGGCAATGCTGTTGCAAAAACTGACGGTAGATTTACCTGACATACCGATTTCTGGCTTGTCAGTAGCCGAGGGAGATGCTTTTGATAAGTTGAAAATATCCATTCGTATCAGGGATATAACTATCACACAGGACGTGGTGCTATGAGTAAAACAACACCGACTAAAGACAGTATTCGTGCAGAGTTTGAAGAGCTTGTCGAGAAAGATTCATTCTGGTCGAAGTTTGTCGGCTCTCAATTTGTCTCGATGCTGACATTGTTTATTACCCAGATTGTCTACAGGTGCTTTCAGTATGCCGATGCGGCGCTGGCTGAAGGCTTTATATCGACCGCGACGCGGCGTTCCTCTATCCTGGCAGCGGCAGAAACGAATAGTTACGTTGGTACCAAGCCAACACCGTCATCGGGGATGATTGAGATCACCGCCACAAGTGAAGATGCCCCAGCGGTAATCCCCAAAAACATGCCTTTAATATCTGACGACCAGTACCCTTACATGACTATGGATGTATGCAGGTTGGTTGACGGCACCGGTACGGTAGAAGTGGCACAGTTGGAAATCCAGGAGGTGACATATACCGTTACGGCAGCCAAAGAATTTCTGGAAGTCGTGTTATCAAAGGCTCTCACTGCTGTCTGCTGTAAGCTGGAAGTATTCGTGACGACCGATGGTAAGACCACGCAGTGGTCTTCCAGCACTATGTTCCGGTTAGCCGGTAGTAAAAGCCAGGTCTACGTTGAGTTTTATAAGCCATCCGAGCAGTTGGGGGTTCGATTCGGTGATGGGCTAATTGGGCAAATACCGCCAGAAGGCTCGACCATTACACTTAAGGTATGGTGCACCAACGGCGATATAACCCTGGTTGCTGGCCAAAACCTGACGCCTGTCGATTCTGCGGCTAATTTAGCTAATTTGATTTCAGTTAAGACAACGACACCTATAACCGCAGGTACCGATGCTGAAACAACGGAGATCACACGTAACCGTGCACAATATTACCTTGCCTATGATGATCAGGTCGTATGGGGCGGGGACTATACGTATTTTCTGGTTCGTAACATCCCGGGGCTGTCCTGGGTAAAGGCATGGGGCGAAGGCCAGCAAGAGAAATTAGATGGTGCTTATAATGTTCAGAATATCAATAAGATATTTATTTCAGGATGGCATCCAAATAAAAGCCAGTCAGAGCTTGAAGAAATGATCCTGACTGCCTTTAAGAAGGTACCGAATGAACTGAACAAGAAATTCTCTTATAAAGAGGTCAGAAAACTACCATTTAAGATAACCATCACCGGGCGGATATCGGCAAGCCTGACTATTGAGAACGTGACTGATGAGTTGAAGTCGGCACTGGAAACAAAATTTGGGCGCGACTCAAATTTCTTTGATCCGAACGGTGTCGGCAAGTACATCCTGATCAAGAAAAAAGACGTTTGGGCATTTATCGAAACGCTGGGTTATTTCCGCGACTTTTATCTGGAATTTGTCGAGTGGAATGAGTCCAACGGCTTTTACGATTTCGTTTATCTGGATACAGAAAACTCCACCTTTAATATTTCGTATGAGGAGGAGTGATGCAACGTTCCTGGTTTAATAACCGGCTTACATCAGCTAAGCAAAAGTCATTGCTCTATAAATCATTGGCTGATTTGGTTCAGTCAATGATGGACACCTTTGTTGACCCATGGTTGGAGCGAATTACCAACCGGAAGTCTATTTTTTCCATGAGCAAGGAGGATCTGGAGACCAGGACAAATGAACTTGGCCAGTTCTTTACTATCAGAACCTCAAACTCATCTTCCGTTCCGATGTTGTTACAACAGCGGCTTGATGAGATTCACTTTAAGGGGACTGAACGCCCTATAAACCAGACAATTTACCGCGAATTTAATGGTATTTCTGTTTTATGGGATCCGATATATGCACCGGTGGACCTTGAACGTCATCCCTATGGCACAGTTCTAATACCAGAAAGCACACTGGAAACCACCGGCGGCACATTCGGCGAGATGTTTCTGACTTCCAGAGGAATGATCAGTATTCCCATAAACGACCTGGCCCGGACAATGGGTATTACTGGCACGATAGATCAGTCCGCAATTACAGAAGAAATTCTCAGAAAGTTTAATCAGTTCGTAAAGCCTCTACTGCCACTGCATATAGTGTTTGATGGGCTTACGCTCTATTTGTCGGTTGTTGTAAATGAACAGGCCGACATGATCACTTTGAATGAGATTTCTGATACCGAAAAAGCATTCTGCTGGTTTGAAACTTCGGATACAACTTCGCTTACTGAAGTTACGTCGATTAACGCCCCGATCACTGCAACGCCGGGCGGCACTATTGTGAAAGCAACGCCTACGTTTGATCGCACCCGCGCAGATGATTTGCTGTTGGATAGCGATGCGTGACAATCACCCCGTCCGCAGGGCGGGGTGACAAGTTACTTATCTTACAATGAGGCTTCACAACATTGATTAGGGAAAATCATGTCTGACGTCTCAACAAACCTCTATAAGAGTCAGTTGTTGGACTATTACTATCAGCGGCGCGCTGAATCGTCCATTAACAAAGGCTCTCGATTTTTAATCAGCAAGGCCGTTTTCGGTACCAGTTCACTGGTTACTAAGAAAGGAGATGGCACTTATGAGATTGGAGAACTGCCAAAGGCTTTCGATCTGGCAGAACTGACCAGTCAATTTTGCACCATCAACCTCGTCCCAACCTACTCAGGCGGGATAATTACTGTCCGAATGGACCTTGATCAAAGTCAGTTGCAGGAAGGGAAAAACTACCCATTCAACACTCTGGTTGTTCTGGATAACGAGAATAAGCCAATCGCCATTATTTGTGTCCAGGAAGACTCGCTGTATGTGGGCAAAACATATACCGCAGTTATGGCCATAAACTCGACTACAGCATAAGGATATGCTTGATGAATGACGTTACAGTTGTTACATCGGTTACTTACCCATTACCCGAGTCGTTGGCTCTGGTGGCTGATGTGCAATACCACGAACCATATCTGTCAGCCGCTCTAAACCGAAAATTCAGGGGAATTGTTGACCCGGGATTTTATGCTGGTTTCTTGCCTAAGCCTGGCGGTGGGATGAACCTGTTAATCACCTCAGTGGATGGAGATAAAACCGCTGGCGCGGCGTCAGTGGATATTGGTGAATTCTACCAGGTAACTATTCAGCATCGTAAGGATATCTCTCTTGCACTTAACGCAGGCAAGAAATATGCAATTGTGCTGAAGGGAAGATACCTTCTTGGAGAAGATACCTATCAGGTGAATACCGCGTCACATATTCATGCAGCTGAATTTGTTGCCAGAACCTATACCGATTCATATCAGTTAGGTGATGGGGAACTGCTGGTTTGTACGGTGAATATCCCTGCTGGCGTATCTACCATTACTCAAGAGATGATTGATACATCCGAGCGTATCAACGTAAGCGTAAACCGACCGCCGTATGTAGCCATTAGACAAGAATTGGTAACTTAGACGCCCATCTGACACAGACGGACATCTAAGTATGGAATTACAGGACTGGCGAAAAGAACCTCGTAAAAAGTATTCGAATGAATTCAAACTTCGTATGGTTGAACTGGCATCACAACCAGGAGCCTCTGTTGCCCGTATTGCCCGGGAACACGATATCAATGATAACCTCCTGTTCAAATGGCTCAGGCTCTGGCAGAACGAAGGGCGTATATCGCGGCGTCTTCCGGTAACAACCTCTTCTGGCGCTGGCGTTGAATTATTACCTGTTGAGATAACGCCTGATGAGCAGAAAGAGCCTGTGGCGGCTCTTACTCCGCTTTTATCCACTCCTTCACAAAGCACAGTCAGTGCCAGTTCCTGTAAAGTTGAGTTCCGCCACGGTAACATGACGCTGGAAAATCCTTCACCAGAGCTGCTCACGGTGTTGATCCGTGAACTGACCGGGAGGGGACGATGATCTCGCTCCCATCAGGCACTCGAATCTGGCTGGTTGCCGGCGTTACTGATATGCGTAAATCCTTCAACGGTCTGGGAGAACAGGTACAACATGTGCTGGATGAGAACCCCTTCTCCGGTCACCTGTTTATCTTTCGCGGCCGACGGGGTGACACGATTAAAATTCTGTGGGCTGATGCTGATGGTCTGTGCCTGTTCACCAAACGTCTGGAGGAAGGCCAGTTTATCTGGCCTGCGGTGCGTGACGGTAAGGTATCCATTACCCGCTCGCAGCTGGCAATGCTCCTCGATAAACTGGACTGGCGTCAGCCCAAAACATCCCGCCTTAATGCACTGACAATGTTGTAAAAATGTCATGGCCGGATTATAAAAACGGTCATGAGTCGGAAATACCTCATTCGTATCACTGAGCTGGAAAGGCTGCTCTCTGAGCAGGCTGAAGCCCTCCGTCAGAAAGATCAGCAACTGAGTCTGGTTGAAGAGACGGAGGCCTTCCTGCGCTCTGCACTGGCACGTGCCGAGGAAAAGATCGAAGAGGAGGAGCGGGAAATAGAACATCTGAGGGCCCAGATAGAAAAACTGCGCCGGATGTTGTTCGGTACCCGTTCTGAAAAACTGCAGCGTGAGGTTGAACAGGCTGAGGCCCAACTGAAACAACGCGAACAGGAAAGCGATCGTTACAGTGGGCGTGAGGATGACCCGCAGGTTCCCCGCCAGTTGCGACAGTCACGTCATCGTCGTCCGTTACCGGCACATCTTCCCCGTGAAATACACCGTCTGGAGCCTGAAGAAAGTTGTTGCCCGGAGTGTGGCAGTGAGCTGGATTATCTGGGGGAAGTCAGTGCTGAGCAGCTGGAACTGGTGAGTAGCGCCCTGAAAGTGATCCGCACTGTTCGGGTAAAAAAAGCCTGTACAAAATGTGACTGTATAGTTGAAGCGCCAGCGCCGTCCCGCCCGATAGAGCGCGGCATCGCGGGCTCCGGATTACTTGCCCGCGTGTTAACGGGAAAATACTGCGAACACCTGCCACTGTATCGTCAGAGTGAAATCTTTGCCCGCCAGGGCATCGAACTGAGCCGGGCATTACTCTCCAACTGGGTTGACGCATGTTGTCAGTTAATGACTCTGCTGAATGATACCCTGTACCGTTACGTGATGAACACCCGCAAGGTTCACACTGACGACACACCAGTAAAAGTGCTGGCAGCGGGCAGAAAAAAGGCAAAAACAGGACGCATCTGGACGTATGTCCGGGATGACCGGAATGCGGGCTCATCAGAGCCACCGGCGGTCTGGTTCGCCTACTCACCAGACAGGCAGGGAAAACATCCGGTACAACACCTTCGTCCCTTCCGGGGTATCCTGCAGGCGGATGCGTTCAGCGGTTACGATCGGCTGTTCAGTGCAGAACGTGAAGGTGGTGCACTGACAGAAGTTGCGTGCTGGGCCCATGCCCGGCGAAAAATCCACGATGTATACATCAGCAGCAAAAGTGCGACGGCAGAAGAAGCCCTGAAGCGAAT
>SKEK01000018.1_pt1 | contig 106720 bp, 91 predicted proteins | sample 4826761 | NCBI WGS metagenome assembly SKEK01 (sample SAMN11008811, study PRJNA524170) | human gut metagenome | biome: Human fecal sample; material: Feces; isolation source: fecal sample from pouch patient p32 | host: Homo sapiens | place: Israel: Tel-Aviv | collected 2015-10-13 | reverse complement strand
GAGCCACTAGATAAATTTTTAATGCTTTGAGAATTTTCAACAAGAATAGATACTCTAATTTTACCGTTATCTCTTATCCAACGATTATCTTCTGGAATATTAACTAAAGTATTTGAAGCTGTGTAACCTTGAGCTAAGATAGGACTAATATTTTCAACTTTGCCTTTAAAAATAATACCAGGGATACCATCAAATAGTATAAGAGCTTTCCTTCCAGAAGTTATTGAGTTAATATTTTTTTCTTTTAAATCAACATTTACCTTTAAGATATCATCATTTTTTATATAAAAAAGTGTTGTATTCTCTTTAACAAAGGTATTTTCATAAAAATTATCCATAACTATTTCTCCTTTCATTGGGGATAAAATAGTTGTGTTATCTAGATTAATTTTAGCTTGGTTTAGAGATCCTTTTGCTATTAAAAGAGAAGGAATTGAATCTTCATTTTTTTTATATTTAACTTGTAAATTTTTTAATTCATTTTCACTATTATTTAAAGTTTTTTCTGAATCTAAAAGTTTATTTCTCATATTATCAAGATCAAGTTCACTTATAAAATTTTTCTTATAAAGAGTTTGAAATTTTATAAGTTCTTTTTTATTTTGAAGGAATATAATTTTATTTTTTTCTATGATTTCTTTAGTTTTGTCGATATCATTTTTTAAATTTTTAATTGAATCAAGAACTTCATTATATTTACCTAGAGCTGAAATATATGAAGCATGATAAACTTTATTATCAATTGAAAAAAGTGGTTGTTGAGAGCTAACAATCTCTCCATTTTTAACAAATATTTTATCAACACTACCAGATACTTTACTATATACAGGAGAAATTTGATATTCTAAGTGTGCTCTAGAAGAATAGGGAATATTCATTTGTACAGCAACTGTTCCTATTAAGATAACAAAGAAAGAAAGAAAAATAATGAAATATATAAGTATAGATTTTTTATGAATTAACATATAATCACTCCTAAATTAAAATTAGTTTCCTAGGAAACTAATTTTAATTTTACTATTTTTGGAAAAAAAATACAAGATAAATTTATTTGAATTATTATATTTATCATTATATAATTTAAAACAAAATTAAAAGTAACGGGAGGAAAAGTGTTAAGTGTTATAATTCCAGCTTATAATGTTGAAAAATATATTGAACGATGCATAAACTCTGTTTTAAATCAATATTTAAAAAATATTGAAATTATAGTTATAGATGATGGATCAAAAGATAAAACATCAGATATTTGTTTAAAAATGTCTGAAAATAATAAGAGTATAATATATAAAAAAGTTCAAAATAGTGGGTGTAGTGCTGCTAGAAATTTAGGGATTTCAATGGCCAAAGGAAAATATATAGCTTTTTTAGATTCTGATGATTGGGTGGATTCAGATATGTATGTAAACATGGTAGAAGAAGCTGAAAAACATCAAGCAGATATTGTAATATGTGGATTTAAAAAATTAGATGAAAATAAAAATCTTCTTTCAACAGTTAAAATTCCTAAAAGAAGTACTAAAAATGATTATATAGATTGTACTACAGAGTGGTTCGCATCACCATGTAATAAAATTTATAAAAAAGATTTATTAGAAAAAAATAATATTAGATTTTTATTAAATATCTATACTGGAGAAGATATGTTTTTTAATTTTATGAGTTTTTTTTATAGTGAAAATATAATTTCTGTAGATAAACCTTTTTATAATTATTTTATGAATCAAAATTCAGTTTCAAATAATTATAAAAATAGAACAGATATTTATATTGTTCTAAGAGAATTAATCTCTTTTTATAAAAGAAACGAGGCATACGAGGAAAATATAAATAAAGTTAGGGAATGTTTTAAATATCATGGTATAATGTATCCCTTTGATGTACTTCAAAAATTAAGTGAAAATAAAGTTGAAAATTGGAAAAGGTTTTATATAAAGATAAAAGAAGAAATAGATAGTTTAAAAGAAATTGAAACTATAGATATAAAAACATATTATTACTATAGAATTTTTAGATTAAAAATGATGTGGCTTAAGAAGTTAAAAAAAATGTTAACAATAAAATAGGGTGAGGGACAGTGAAAAAAATATTAATAAAGGCATATGCACAATTAAATTTAGGAGATGATCTTTTTATAAAAATGCTTTGTGAAAGATATAAAGATACAGAGTTTTATCTTTTTGCTACTCCTGAATATGAAAATTTAAAAGGGATTGAAACAAATAATTTAAAGATTTTATATAATAATACTTTTGCAAAAAAGATATTATTTCGTTTAGGAAGAAAATTTGGAGTATATAATATATTAGAGGATTTAAAAGCAAAAGAGTTAGATGGTGTTGTTAATATAGGAGGATCAATTTTTATAGAAAATGATTTTTCAAAAGAGGACTTTAAAATAAGAGAAAGAAATTTGGAATTTGGAAAAAACTATTTTATTTTAGGAGCAAATTTTGGTCCTTATAAAAGTGAAGTATTTAAAAGTATGTATCATGATTTTTTCAAAAAATGTAAGGATGTATGTTTTAGAGAAAGGTATTCATATGAGCTTTTTAAAGATTTAGAAAATGTAAGATTTGGAAAAGATATAGTCTTTAGTCTAAAGCAAGAGACTGTAGCAAAAGAAGATTATGTTTTATTTTCTATAATTTTACCATCAGCAAGGCCAGGTTTTTCTGGAATAGAGTCAGAGTATTTTAATAGATTGAAAACATTAACTTTAGATATTATAAAAAGTGGAAAAAAAGTTAAATTTATGTCCTTTTGTCAAGGTGAAAAAGACGAAGAAGCTATAAAAAAATTACTAAATATGATACCAAATGAGCAACATAAATATATTTCTAAATATTTTTATAGAGGAGATATGAATGTAGCATTGGAAATATTAAATAAAGCTGATAGTATTGTAGCTACAAGATTTCATGCAATGATATTAGGATTTGTTCTTAAAAAACCTGTATTTCCAATAGCGTATAGCAAAAAAATGACAAATGTTTTAGAAGATTTAGAGTTTAAGCAAAATTATGCTTCTTTAGAAAATTTACAAGGTTTAAATTTTGAAAAATTTAAAGAGAATGAGGCACTATCTCCAAACACACTTATAAGAGCAGCTCAGGATGGGGAGAGGCATTTTTTAAAATTAGATGATTTTTTAAGCGAATAGAGGTTGATATGGCTAGAAATGAACTAAAAATAGGAACGGCTCTTTCAATGATGACAATAATTACAAGTTCGGTTATTCAGATTTTATATACGCCTTTATATATGAAGTATTTAGGGCCAGGAGATTACGGAATAAACTCATTGGTTCAATCAATAATGGGATATATATCTATTTTGAACTTAGGATTAGGGAATACAATGCTAAGATATACAACAAGATACAGAGCTGAAGGAAAAATAGAGGAAGAAAAATCTTTAAACGGAATGTTTTTAGTAATTTTTTCTATTTTAATGACGATAGCTTTTATTATAGGAGTATACATTTATATAAATATTGGGAAATTTTTTGGAGAAAGATTTACTTTGGTAGAACTTGAAAAAACAAAAGCGGTATTTATAATATTAGCCTTAAATGTAATTATATCATTTCCAATGGGTATTTTTTCTACTAATATAACATCTAGAGAAAAGTTTATATATCAAAGGGGAGTAAAACTTATAACGATTATACTAAATCCTATTGTCGGAGCAATTTTAATGATAAATGGTTTTGGTTTAATAGCAGTAACTGTTTCAACCGTATGTTTTGCAATATTATCTTATTTCTTTGATATGATTTATGCTTTTAAATTAGGAATGAAAATAAAATTTTCTAAATTTAATAATGATATTTTAAAAGAGATATTTGTTTACTCATTTTTTATTTTTTTAAATGTATTAATCGATCAAATTTATTGGGGAACGGATAGAGTTATAATAGGAAAGTATGTTGGAGTTCAAGGAATTGCAATATACTCTGTTGGAGCAATATTTAATACTCTTTATATGGGATTTGCATCAGCTGTTTCAGGTGTTTTATTTCCAAGAATAAATAGGTTAATAGTAGAGGAAAAGCACCAAGAAGTAGATGACATGTTCTTAAAAATTGGAAGATTACAATACATTCTTTTAGGATTAATTTCTTCAGGCTTTATATTATTTGGAAAAGATTTTATAACTTTGTGGGTTGGAAAAGAATATATTGAAGCATATAACATAGCGTTATGGATAATGATACCATTAACAGTTCCTTTAATTCAAAGTACGGGTGTAAGTATAATGCAGGCTAAAAATATGCATCAATTTAGATCAATAGTTTATTTTATAATAGCTATTTTAAATTTAGTTCTTAGTATTATTTTTGTAAAAAAAGTTGGAGCAATAGGATGTGCAATAGCTACGGGAATTTCTTTTATTTTAGGACAAATAATAGTTATGAATATATATTATAAAGTTTCAGTAGGATTAGATATAGTTAAATTTTGGAAAAATATTATAAAAATGTCAATACCAATGGGAATAGTAATGATATTTGGATATATTTTAAATTATTATTTAATAGAAATTAATTATTTAAATTTCTTGATAAAGATAGGACTTTATACAATATCTTACGGAATATTACTTTGGTTTATGGGATTAAATAACTATGAAAAATCCCAAGTTTATATATGGAAAAAGTAAAAAAGTGATATAATTAAACATCACTTTTTTTATTGGTAATATATTCCTCTGTTAAAAAATGGATTCCTAAAAATAAGATATACCATCCAAAAACAACATAAACAGCTTTATCAGTTAGCAAAGGTAATACAATGATTAAAGAACCAAATAAAAAATGTAAAAGACCTTTTACAATAACTAAGATTTTTACTTTAGCTTTTGTATTCTCCCAAGATGTAAGTTTATTGTCTCTACCTAAAATTAAGATTAAACCCTTTAGACAAAGAAGTCCACCAATATAACTTGTAAAAAATAATTGACTAGTAAAAGTGTTTAAAAGAATGATAGCTACAGATATAAGCTCGATTATTCCCTCACCTAGAACAAGCCCCCAATGGAAGTATGGACTTTTTCGATTTGTCATTGAATAGAAAACATGATATATACCATTTAAAAATAAAACAGTACTTAAAATATACTCTATATTTTGATTGAAAAATCCCATATTGCTAATTCCAAGAGCTCCTATTAAAATGTAAAAAATTCCTAATGTTAAGAAAAATGATTTAAATTTTATTGCCATTATAAATTCTCTCCTTATAAAGAATAGTTATTGATTGAATTATATCAGAGTTTAGAAAACACTTCAATTAAAAAAAACTTCACATAAATGCGATAGATTGATATAATATTAAAAAAGTTTTTTTAGGAGGGACAGGTGTTTTCAAAAAATATACAAAATTTAAAAACATCTCCAGTGAGAGAGTTAATACCATATTCAAAAAAGGCTAAGGATGCTGGTGTAGATATAATACATTTAAATATAGGTCAACCAGATTTAGAAACTCCAAAGGAATTCTTTGAAGCAATAGAGAATTTTGGAGAGAGAACAATAGCTTATTCGGACTCATCAGGGAGAAAAGAGTTAATAGACTCAATAAAAAAATACTATAATAATTTAGGAATAAATTATGAAAATGATGAAATATTAATAACCGCAGGTGGAAGTGAAGCATTATTATTTACACTAATGACACTTTTTAATGCAGGTGAAGAAGTTTTAATTCCTGAACCATATTATGCAAATTATAACAGTTTTTTTGCTATGTTAGGAATTAAGGTTGTGGGAATTCCTACAAAATTTGAGGAAAACTTCAAACTTCCAGAAAAAAGTGTAATTGAAAATTTAATTACAGAAAAAACAAAAGCTATAATGTTTTCAAATCCGGGAAATCCTACAGGATCAGTTTACTCGAAAGACGAGCTTTTAATATTAAATGAAATATCAAAAGATAGAAATTTATTTTTAATAAGTGATGAAGTTTACAGAGAATTTATTTATGATGGAAAGGATACAGTTAGTTGTGGAACTTTCGTAGATAATTTAGATAGAATAATACTTATAGATTCTATTTCAAAAAGATTTTCAACATGTGGTGCAAGAGTTGGAACAATATTAAATAAAAATAAAGAGTTTATGTCTTATATTTTAAAGTTATGTCAATCAAGATTATCAATATCAACTCTTGATATGGTTGGAGCAGAAGCATTATATAGATGTATGGGTAAAGATTACTACGAAGCTGTTAATAAAAAATATATGGAAAGAAGAGATTTCTTATATGAAGGATTAAATAAAATAGATGGAGTAGTATTAAATAAGCCAGAAGGAGCGTTTTATTGTATCGTTGAACTTCCTGTAAAAGATGCAACAGATTTTTCTAAGTGGTTATTAGGAGAGTTTTCATATGACAATTCAACAGTTATGTTAGCACCAGCAAAAGGTTTCTATCAAAATGAAGAGTTAGGATTAAATAAAATTAGAATATCTTATGCTTTAGAATTAGATAGATTGGAAAAAGCGATAAAAATAATAGATTTAGGATTAAAAAAATATAATAATAAATAAAAAAACGCTAGGATTCTAGCGTTTTATTTTTTTAATAGAAGTTCTCTAAACTCTTTAGCAGTCATTCGATTACTTTTAATCTCTTTTTCTATTTTTATAGGAGCGGCTACTTTAGGAGTATATAAAGAGTTTGTAAGAGAGTTAATATGTGTAATAGCTACAGCAATAGCATCAGCAGCATCATCAGGTTTAGGAATCTCTTCTAGCTTTAAGATTTTTTGAACCATAAGTTGTACTTGTTTTTTATCTGCTTTACCATAACCAGTAATACCCATTTTAACTTGAAGTGGTGTATAACTCTCTATTTGCAAATTATTTTTTTTTCCAGCTAGGATTATAACACCTCTAGCTTGTCCAACGCTAATAACTGTTTTATTATTTTTAAAAAAGAAAAGTTCCTCAACAGCCATGAATTGTGGAGCATAAAAATCTATAATCTCTTCAAGTTCATTAAAAATTTGTAAAAGTCTATCTTCCATAGGAAGATTTTTATCTGTGAAAACACATCCGTATTTTATTAAATTAATTTTATTTTCTTTATAATCTACAATTGAATATCCAACGATCGCAGTACCAGGGTCAATACCTAAAATTCTCAAAAAAATCACCTCTAAAATAGTTTAGCATGAGATAAGAAAAAAAACTAGGAGATGTATATAAGTTTAAAAATTATGGTATAATAGAAAACATAAAAAGATAGCATAATAGGAGAGTATATATGATTTTAAAAAGAGCTATGGCAGCGCAAATAATAGAAGAGTTAAAGATGCAAAATAAAAAAGTAGTTTTTACAAATGGGTGTTTTGACATTCTACATGTAGGACATTTAACATATTTAAATGAGGCAAAAAGACAAGGGGATATACTTGTTGTTGGAGTAAATTCAGATGCGTCTGTAAAAAGATTAAAAGGTGAAAGTAGACCAATTAATAGTGAAGTAGATAGAGCTGAAATGCTTTGTGGTTTAAAAGCTGTAGATTATACAGTTATATTTGAAGAAGATACTCCTTGTGAGTTATTAGATGAATTAAAACCTTCAATTCATGTAAAAGGAGGAGATTATACAAAAGATGATCTTCCAGAGACAAAAATTGTAGAGAAAAATGGTGGAGAAGTTAGAATTTTAGGGTTTGTAGAGGGGAAGTCTACAACGAACATAGTTAATAAGATACAAGGGTAGGTGAATTATGAAAAAAATATTAACATTTGATGAAATTAATATATTAGCTAAAAAACTAGCAGATTATGTTTCACCAAATACAGTAGTAGCTCTAATAGGTGATTTAGGAACAGGGAAAACAACGTTTACAAAAACTTTTGCAAAAGCTTTTGGGATAATGGACAATTTGAAAAGTCCGACATTTAACTATGTTTTAGAGTACTTGGATGGAAGATTACCTCTTTATCATTTTGATGTATATAGATTAGGAAGTCCAGAAGAGATTTATGAAATTGGTTATGAAGATTACATAAATAATGATGGAGTAGCTCTTATAGAGTGGGCAAATATAATTGAAAGTGAGTTGCCTAAAAAATATATAAAGATAGAGTTTGAATATGCTTTAGATAAAGAAGAGCAAGAGGTTAGAAGCGTTAGCTTAGAGTATATAGGAGATAAAGAAAAAGAGGAGGAGATGTTAAAATATGTTGATTTTAGCAATTGATACATCTACAAATATAGGAACAGTAGCTATTTATGATAATAAAAAAGGCGTTGTTGGAGAAATAACTTTGAATGTAAAGCAAAACCACTCAGCAATAACAATGACAACAATAGATACATTATTTAATTTAACTGGGATAGATAAAAAAGAGATTGATAAAATTGCTGTAAGTACAGGGCCAGGTTCATTTACTGGAATAAGAATTGGAGTAGGGTTAGCTAAAGGCTTAGCATACGCTTTAAAAAAGCCAATTGCTGGAATAAATGAACTAGATTTACTTGCGAATACATATAATGGTGATAAAAAAGTTATAGCAATGTTAGATGCAAGAAAGGAAAGAGTATTCTCTGGAGTATATAAGAAAAAGAATGATGCCTTTATGTTAGATGGAGAATATATGGCTGAAGAACTAGAGAATATATTAAATATTGTGGATGAAGAAACTGTATTTGTTGGAGATGGAGCATCTGCATACGAAGATATAATAAGAGAAAAACTAGGAGATAAATGTATATTTATTAAAAAATCTTTAAATATATCTAGAGCTTCTTTATTAGCTGAATTAGCTGAAAATAAAGAGGATAATTTATTTACTCTTGAGCCATACTATGTAACAAAATCTCAAGCTGAAAGAGAAAAAGAAGGTAAATAAATATCGAGGTGGGCTTATGAACTCTTTTAAATTGAAAGATGGAATCTATTGGATTGGAGCATTAAATCCAGATCTGAAAGTGTTTGATGTGATTATGGAGACTCAATTTGGGACGACGTATAACTCTTATTTAGTTAAGGGTGATAAAAAAATAGCAGTTTTCGAAACTGTAAAAGAAAATAAATTCCAAGAGTTTTTAGAAAGATTAAAAACATGTTTAGATGACATCAGTAAAATTGATTATATTGTATTAAACCATACAGAACCAGACCATTCAGGATCTGTTGGAAAATTATTAGATTTAGCACCAAATGCTAAAGTTGTTGGATCAAAAAATACAATTGAATTTTTAAGAGGTATACTAAATAAAGATTTTCCTCATATAATTGTAGGACAAGATGACACCATATCTTTAGGAAATAAAACGTTGAAATTTATATCAGCACCATTTTTACATTGGCCAGATTCAATGTATACTTATATAGAAGAGGATAAATATCTAGTGACATGTGATTCATTTGGTTCTCATTTTAGTTTTGATGGTATATTATTATCAAAAGTTCCAGTTGAAAGACATAAAGATTATATGGTTGCTTTAAGATACTATTATATGTGTATATTTTCACCTTTTAGAAAATATATGTTAGAAGGAATTGAAAAAATTAAAGATTTAAAGATTGATGCAATACTTCCAGGGCATGGTCCTGTTTTAGATATTGATATCGATAAGATGATACAAACATATAAAAATTGGTCAACAGTAAAAAATCCAAATGAATTTAAAAGTATTATAATCCCATATGCAACAGCTTATGGATATACAAGAGAGCTAGCTCAAGAAATTGAAAAAGGAATAAAAGATTACAATTCTACTATAGAAGTAAAAAGTTATGATTTAAATATAGATAACTTTGGAAAATTAGAAGGTGAGATTTTAAGAGAATTTCAATGGGCAGATGGGATACTATTTGGAAGCTGTACTATAAACGGAGATACGTTGCCGGTTATTTGGAATCTTTTAACATCGTTAAACCCAATCGTTCATGGTGGAAAATATGTATCAGCTTTTGGAAGTTATGGGTGGAGTGGAGAAGCTGTTCCTAATATAATTTCTAGATTAAAAGAACTTAGAATGCATGTTATAGATGGGATGAAAGTTAATTTTAGAGCATCTAGAAAAGATTTAGATACAGCATTTGAATTTGGAAAAGAGTTTGCAAAGCATATGTGTTTGAAAACACTCCCAGAAAAGGTGGTGGATACAGTTATGGAGAATTTAAATCCAGATAGAAAATTAATGAGATGGACATGCAGTGTTTGTGGAGAATCTTATGTTCAAATTGATCCCCCAGAGGTTTGCCCAGCATGTGGAGTTGGAAGAGAATTCTTTGTACCATCGCCGCTAGATAAAAAAATTGAAAAAAGTGATGCTGAAGAAAAAATAGTTATAATAGGTGGAGGAATTGCAGCTTTATCTACTGCTCAAGTAATTAGAGAAAGAAATGACAAAGCTAAGATAGTTATTTTATCTAAAGAGAAAGAGTATCCATATTATAGAACATTATTGTCTGAAATGATTGGAGAAAATATTTCAAGAGAAAAATTCTTAGTAAAACCAGAAGAGTGGTATAAAGATAAAAAAATTGAAATCTCTTTGAAAAAAATAGTGAAGGATATAGATTCTAAAAATAAAATTATAAAAACAGAAGATGGACAAGAAATATCGTATGATAAACTTGTTATAGCTACAGGAGCAAGGGCAATGGTTCCAAGCATTGGTAACTCTCATTTAGAAGGAATATTTACTGTTAGAAATAAAGAGGATGTAGATGCAATTAAAAATTATTGCATTGGAAAGAAAAAAGCTGTTGTAATAGGTGGAGGAGTTTTAGGATTAGAATCAGCATGTGGACTTCAGAAATTAGGATTAGAAGTTACTGTTGTTGAGATGATGCAAAGAATGCTTCCAAGACAACTTGATGAAGAAGGGTCAAAAATATTTGAAACATGTATTAATAAAAGTGATATAAAACTTTATAAAAACTCTAAAGCAGAAAAATTTGATGGAACTCAAAAAGTAGAGGGAATTCATTTAGATAGTGGAGAAGTAATCGAAGCAGATATTGTTATAATTAGTTCAGGAATAATTCCTAATAAAGAGTTAGCTGAAAAAGCAGGTATTGCTATTAATAGAGGGATAATTGTTAATGAAAAAATGGAAACATCTGTAAAAGATATTTATGCTTGTGGAGATGTGGCTGAGTATAAGGGAAATGTAATTGGATTATGGCAAATATCTTCAGATCAAGGAAAAGTAGCAGGACTTAATTCTATCGGAATTGAAGAAAAATATGAAGATAAAATACAACCAGTTACTTTTGAAGGAATGGGAACAAAAATATTCTCAGCAGGTGGTGTTTTAGAAACTCAAGATTCGATTTGTGAAAGAGATTATGATGATTTAATTTATAAAAAATTAAACTTTAAAAATAATGAATTATCATCTGGAATATTAATTGGAGATATAGAAAAAGGTATAGTTATAATTAAAGGATTAAAAGATAAAGAAAAAAAAGGAAATCTATTAAAAAAGTTCTATAAATAGGTAGTAAATTAAAATTGACAAAAATAGTTGTCTATGTTAAAGTACAAATATATTTAAAGGAATATTTTCCATATTAAGGAGGAAAAAATGGGAAAGGTTTTAAGTTTAAATAATTCAAATTTTAAAGGTGAAGTTATTGAATCAAAAGGATTAGTATTAGTTGATTTCTGGGCTGATTGGTGTGGGCCTTGCAAAATGTTAGCGCCAATTTTAGAAGAGCTTTCAGGAGAAACTGAAGCAAAAATCTGTAAGGTAAATGTAGATGAAAGTGGAGACTTAGCAGGAGATTACGGAATTAGAAGTATTCCAACAATGATTATATTCAAAGATGGAGTTAAAGTTGATCAAATAGTTGGGTTAAGACAAAAATCAGAGCTTTTAGAAAAATTGAATTCTTATTAAAATAATAAATAAAAAGGTTGCTACTGGCAACCTTTTTTGTTTTATGGTATAATTGAAATTAACATAAAATGGGAAAATGGGAGGGCCAATGAAAAGTAAAATCTATTTAATTTTAGCTTTAATGGTTGTTGCTATAACCAGTTTAAAAGCACAAACAGAAAAGATTGATGATTTACAAAATGAAGTTGAGATAGACTTGAATTCAGATACGATGACTTCGACAGACGGAGTAAATGTAAGATATGGATCTTTAAAGTTAAAAGCTTTTGAAGTTAAAGTTGACAGAGAGAAAAATAGAGCTTATATTCCAGGAGAGTTCTATCTAGAAGCAGATGAGCCTACAGGAAAATTGAGAATGGACTCACTAAATGGAGAGTTTGATACAGAGGGGAAAACTGGAAGTTTTGGTAAAAGTTTTGGATATCTTGAAGTTGGTCAGGTAACTGGTGCAGAAAAGCCAAATGATAGAATCTATTTTGGTGGAAATAAAACAGAGTACTTAAATGGGAAAACTTATTTAAGAGATGCATGGTTTACAACAGATCCTAAAATTCTTGAGAATAGAAACCCAGAAGAAGTTGGTTACCATTTACAATCTGATACAATAGTAATTGAACCAGATAAACAAGTAACCTTTAGAAATACAAATCTTTTCATAGGAGATACAGATGTAATCCCATTTTCATTACCTTGGTATAGATTTAATATAAGACAAGGTTCAGAAGTTCCTTTATTCCCAAGTTGGGGAAATGATGATGACTACGGATGGTTTATAACATCAGGGGTTTTATGGGGAGATAAAGATAGTAAATTTAAAGGTGGTATAGCACCAAAATTTGGAGATAGAATAGGACTTTTAATAGGTAGAATGGAAAATTGGTATGATTTTGGAACCTATGGAAAAGGACAATTAAATATTAATGATTGGTTAATAGATAAAAAAGCCGATGGAAATGATGTAGAAAGAAACTTCAATAGATGGGATTTCAATTACAATCATAACTATTCTGGTGAATATGGATTCTTTAATTTAAATTATAAGAACGCAACATATAACATGATTCCAACTTTAGATGATGCGATAGATAAGTATTTTTATGGTCCAGGAAACCAAGGAAGACCAGGCAATACATGGAAATATGTTGATGGTATACCAGATCGTGGTGGAAGTTTAGGATTCTATACTTTAAATACAGAGTTAACAAATTTAGGAGAAGATAAAGATATTAGCATTAAAGCTGATGTAAATCTTGTTTCTGATAAAAAAGTATATGGAGTAATAGTAGCAGATCAATTGGATGATATGGACTATGGATCATCAGCAGACTATGATTTAACAAGCGATGTATCTATAAAGAAAGAAAATGATAGATATTCAGTAGGAGCATATTATAACTATCTTTATGATATGGATCCAGGATCTACAAAACAAGACTTGCAGTCAAGAGCTGAGAATTTTGGATTTAATTTTAATGATAAAGTAAATAAGATTAATATATCTTATGATGATAAAACAGGAAATAAATTCAGAGAGTTAAACTCTTGGGAAAGAGATCCAAATTTTAGTAAATTAGATAATCAAGGTTTTTATGGAATAAAGTTTGATTATACTCCATGGACTGTAGAACAATATAGTATATATGATAGCAAGGATCTAAAGACCTCTTTAGGTGAATATCATCTATATAAAGATGTATTCTATAAAGTTGGGTATGATTACACTGAGTTTGAGCATAAACTAAACTTACAAAATGATCCGTTTAGAGAAACTGCTTTATTTGATGGAACTACAAAAACTAATAATTATAGAGATTTACAATATAATAGATATGAAAATATTATTTATAATAAAACATCTGAGAATAGAGCTTACGTAGACTTTATGTATGATTCATTAAAGCTAACAATAGCTGGAGGTAATACAAAAGAAGAGATATGGGATAGAGAAGGGATTTATCACTATGGTGATATAAATAATCCTTGGGATAGAAGTGCATATAGAATATATGTAAATAACTCAAATTTCTATGAAGTAGGTTTATCTGATGAAAAACTATCGCTATCAAGACTTGGAAATCTAGAAGTATATGGAAATGTAAGATTTGATCAGTATGATAAAGGGTATGATAATTTAGCTGACAAAGAGATATCAACAGATGATAGTTCAACTAGATATAGAGCTGGATTTACTCATAATGTAACTATATTTGATAATAGTGAAAACAAAGAGAGAAAAACAGATTTATCTTTATTAAATAGATTAACTTATATGTTCCAAGAGTATTCTTATAACTCAGATTCAAAAATTACTAAAGATGTAAGAATGGCTCAAAAGGATAATATTCAACAGGTTACAGATACTGTTACATTTGATTTAGGAAATACTGAAACTGTATATAAAGTTGATTATAAAGAGATAAAAAGAGCAAGTAATGACAATAAAAAAGGTGAAATATTAAATCAAAATTTAGATTTCTTAATTGATGATAAAAATAGTTTTGGTTTAGAATATGGTTCAGATAAAAGATTTACAGATTATAATAAAAAAGATGAAAATCATAATGATTTGACTTTTGAGAATTATGGTGCTAATTACAGATATGCAAATAACTATTTCTATTATAAAAATCGTAGAATAGATTCTAGTATCTGGGAAATAGAAAATGTAAATAATGCTGAAGAAAAAATTAGAGAAGATGTCTATGGTTATACTTATGATTTTGGAAAAAATAAATTAAATTTAGAGTATATTCAAGGTAAAGATGAAAGAGATGAGTTGGGAGCAAAAGTAATTAATACTAAAAATAAAACTTATTCAGTTTCATATTTAGTAGGTGGAGATGTAGAGCATTTATATAGAGCTAGCTATGAAGATTATAAAAATGCGGGTGAATGGAATCCTACGTTAAGTAGATATAACTCAGATATAGTTTATTTAGCTTATACTTATAAAGATAAGAGATTTACAGATGCAGAATTAGTTTCATATGCATCTTCAGAGTATAATAAAACTCCAGATCAATTATCCCAAGTTGAAATAGACAGAATTAGACAAGTTCTTGAAGATAGAGAAAATTCTAGAGCTAGAACATTTAATTTAAATAGAATAATTGACGATAGAACATATTTTGGAGATTATAAAAGAGGTTTCCATGCTTCTTTAATGATGCAAAGAAATGATAAGAGATATGAAATGACTGGTGATTACTTGAAGTCATTGGAGGAGTTAGAAGGAAGATTGTTCTATTCGTACAATAGAATAGGATTAGGTTATATTTATAATCAAAAATCTAATTATACAAACTATGGAGTATCAGATGAGAAAAAATTAGATTGGAGAGATTCAGAAAGAGAGCATGAGTTTAGTTTAAATGCTAAAGTTGGAAAACCAAGTGAAGGTTGGAGAACAAAAGCATATGTTAAATTCTATGATCAACTTGGAGGACAAGGTGATAATGGAAGAAGTACTTTTGATGGATTTGGTGTTGAGATAGGAAAAGAGTTTGGATACTATGAGTGGGCAGTGGCTTATGAAAGAGATTATTCATATAGAACTAAAGACTATGAATGGAGTATGGCTATCCAATTTAAACTATTAACATTCCCAACAAGTAACATATTTGGATTAGGTGCAACAACTGATCAAAATAAAAAGACAACTCCAGATACATACTTATTTAATGGAATTAAAATAGATGATCTAGAGGATTAATATATATTTAGAGAAGAAAAGGAGAAAAACATGAAAGTAGTATTACCAAGTGGAGATATAAAAGAGTTTGAAAACAGTGTAAATATGTTTGAAGTTGCAAAGTCAATTAGTAACTCTTTAGCTAAGAAAGCTGTTGGAGCAAAAGTAGATGGAAAGGAAGTTGATATGAGCTATGTACTAGATAGAGATGCTCATGTTGAAATAATAACTCCTGAAACTGAAGAGGGAGAAGAGATAATAAAGCACTCAACTGCGCACTTATTAGCACAAGCAGTTATTAGACTTTTTCCAGGAACTAAAGTAGCAATAGGTCCAGCAATAGAGAATGGATTCTATTATGACTTTGATCCTGAAAATCAATTTACAGATGAAGATTTAGAAAGAATCGAAGCTGAAATGAAGAAAATTACAAAAGAAAATATAAAAGTTGAAAGAATTGAGATGACTAGAGATGAAGCTATAGAACATTTTAAAAATCTTGGTGAAACTTATAAAGTTGAAATTATTGAAAGCATTCCAGCTAATGAGATGTTAACATTTTATAAACAGGGAGATTTCATTGATTTATGTAGAGGACCACACGTACCTTCTACATCATACTTAAAAGCTTTTAAATTAAAGTCAGTGGCTGGAGCTTACTGGAGAGGAGATTCTAATAACAAAATGTTACAAAGAATCTATGGATTTGCATTTGCAACTGAGCCTCAATTAAAAGCACATCTAAAGTTTTTAGAAGAAGCTGAGAAAAGAGATCACAGAAAGTTGGGAAGAGAGCTAGAGTTATTCTTTACAAGCGATTTTGGACCAGGATTCCCATTCTTCTTACCAAACGGAATGAAGATGAGAAATGTTTTAACAGATTTATGGAGAAGAGAGCATGAAAAAGCTGGATACGAGATGATTCAAACTCCAATAATGCTAAATAAAGAGTTATGGGAAACTTCAGGACACTGGATGAATTATAGAGAAAATATGTATACATCAGAAATTGATGAGACAGAATTTGCTATAAAACCAATGAACTGTCCAGGTGGAGTTTTAGTATATAAGCATGGAATGCATTCATATAAAGATTTACCAATAAGAGCAGGAGAGTTAGGAATTGTTCATAGACATGAGTTTTCAGGAGCTCTTCATGGATTAATGAGAGTAAGAAACTTTACTCAAGATGATGCTCACATCTTTATGACTCCTGAGCAAATAGAAGATGAAATTATAGGAGTAGTAAACTTAATAGATAAGTTCTATAGAGGATTATTTGGGTTTGAATATGCAATTGAGTTATCAACAAGACCTGAAAAAGCTATTGGATCTCAAGAGATTTGGGATAAAGCTGAATCTGCATTAGAGGGAGCTTTAAAGAGACTTGGAAGAGATTATAAATTAAATCCAGGAGATGGAGCATTCTACGGACCAAAATTAGACTTTAAAATTAAGGATGCTATAGGAAGAACTTGGCAGTGTGGAACTATTCAACTAGACTTTAACTTACCAGAGAGATTTGATATCTCTTATGTTGGAGAAGATGGAGAAAAGCATAGACCAGTAATGATTCATAGAGTTGTTTATGGATCTTTAGAAAGATTCATGGGAATCTTAATAGAGCATTATGCAGGAGCATTCCCAACTTGGTTAGCACCTTGTCAAGTTAAAGTATTAACTATAAATGATGAAGTTGCTCCTTATGCACAAGAAGTTGTAGATATGTTAAAAGAATCTGGAATAAGAGCAGAGATAGATACAAGAGCAGAATCTATTGGATATAAAATTAGAGAAGCTAATGGAAGATATAAAGTTCCAGTTCAATTAATAATTGGAAAAAATGAAGTAGAAAATAGAGAAGTAAATGTAAGAAGATTTGGTTCTCAAAATCAAGAATCTATGTCATTAGAAAACTTTATAGATATGATAAAAGAGGAAGCAGCACCAAAATTTAACAACTAATATTTTAGAGACTGTATTTTAATTAGTACAGTCTCTTTTTTGATTTTATAGAATTGATTTTATTTTAAAACTATGATAGAATTAAGAGTAAAATAAATATAAATCCATAATTTATATGGTAGATGTTCGGAAACCTCCATCTTAAAAAAACTAGGCTTAAAATATTAAAATACAAGGGAGAGTTGTACCCTTTTTTTAAATTTGAGCAGGAGTTTCCTGCTCTTTTTTTATTTAAAAATAAAATTAGGAGAAGAAAATGGGAATTAGGTATAGTAAAATAGAAAATAAAAATAAAAGAGAGATAGTCTTATTAAAAAGTTTTCCATGTAAATATGGAAAATGTAAGTTTTGTAATTATATAGAGGATAATTCAACGGATGAATTAGAAATAGATAAAGTTAATTTAGAAACTTTACAAGAGGTTACGGGAGAGTTTGGAGCTTTAGAGGTAATAAATTCAGGTTCAGTATTTGAGTTACCTATAAAAACATTAGAAAGAATTAGAGAAGTTGTTCATAATAAAAATATAAAATTGTTATATTTTGAGATTTATTATGGATATAAAAATAGATTAGATGAAATTAGAGAGTTTTTCAAAGGTATAGATATAAGATTTAGAATGGGAATGGAGACATTTGACAATAATTTTAGAATAAACTCATATGGAAAAAACTTTAAAATAGATACACTAGAAATAGAAGAGTTAAGTAAAAAATTATACTCAGTGTGTCTTTTAATTTGTGTAAAAGGTCAAACAAAAGAGATGATAAAAAAAGATATTGAACTTGGCTTGAAGTATTTTAAAAGTATAACTGTAAATATATTTATAAATAATGGAACTGAAGTTGAAAGAGATGAAGAGCTTGTAAAGTGGTTTGTAGAAAATTATAATCAACTACAAGAAGATCCGAGAGTAGAACTATTAATTGATAATAAAGATTTAGGAGTTTTTGAACAATAATTTTAAAAAGGAGATAATTATGAGAAATGAAATGTTATGGATAATAATGCTTTTTGTTAATTTTTTTAGCATAATTTTTATATATAAAAAATTTGGAAAGTTAGGACTTTTTATTTGGGTTCCAATTAGTAGTATATTAGCAAATATCCAGGTTGTGCTTTTAGTAAACCTTTTTGGATTTGAAACGACTTTAGGAAATATAATGTATGCAGGTGGATTTTTAGTGACAGATATTCTATCTGAAAATTATGGTGAAGAAGAAGCAAAAAGTGCTGTTAAATTGGGGTTTGTAAGTATGATTGTAACTGCAGTAATAATGAAATTAGCAGTATCTTTTGTTCCAAGTACAGTTCAAGCAGGTGCAGAAAATTTTAAAAGTTTAAAAATGATATTTGATTTTATGCCTAGAATACTTTTTGCAGGATTAGTAGCTTATGGTGTTTCACAAAGACATGATGTTTGGGCTTATAAGTTTTGGAAAAATAGGTTTCCAGCAAAGAAACATATATGGATAAGAAATAATTTTAGTACTTTAGTAAGCCAACTAATTGATAATCTTATTTTTACAACAATAGCTTTTGCAGGAGTTTATCCAGTTGAAGTTTTAGTAGAGATATTTTTAGTAACTTATGTTATGAAAGTTATAGTAGCTACAATGGATACACCATTTGTTTATTTAGCTAGTTACCTAAAAGAAAATAAAAGTGTAACAGAAAAGATAATTGTCTAGTGTTGAGTATTCTCAACACTTTTTTATTTTAAAATAGTGTTGAAAAAAAAGGATATCTATACTAAAATAAGTAAAATAACTAAAAATATTTATAGGAGGAGTTATGAAAGTAGTAGTAGCTATAGATTCGTTTAAAGGAAGTTTAAGCTCTTATGAACTTGGACAAGCAATAGAAGTTGGAGTAAAAAGAGTATACCCAGAGGCTGAAGTAATAAAGGTACCAATCGCTGATGGAGGAGAGGGAACAGTAGCTTCTTTAGTTGAAGGAACGAAAGGAAAATTTGTAACAGTAACAGTAAATAATCCTCTTATGGAAAAAATTGAAGCTAGATATGGAATAATGGGAGATGGAAAAACTGCGGTAATTGAGATGGCAGAAGCATCAGGACTGCCATTAATACCAGTGGAAAAAAGAAATCCTATGAAGACAACTACTTATGGGACAGGAGAGTTAATAAAAGATGCAATATTAAAGGGATGTCGTGAATTTATAGTTGGAATAGGTGGAAGTGCTACAAATGATGCTGGACTTGGTATGTTACAAGCTTTAGGTTACAAATTTTTAGATGAAAATAAAAAAGAATTAGGATTTGGAGGAGAGATTTTATCTAAAGTAAGATATATAGATTCGACAAAGAGTTTACCTGAATTAAAAGATTGTAGATTTTTAGTGGCATGTGATGTTGATAATCCGTTCTATGGTCCAAAAGGAGCTGCAGAGATTTACTCAAGACAAAAGGGTGCCACTGAAGATATGGTTAAAGAGCTAGATAAAGGATTAAAAGATTTATCAGAAGTAATAAAGAAAGAGTTGGATATAGATGTTTCAAATCTTTCAGGAGCTGGAGCAGCAGGTGGATTAGGAGGAGGTTTAGTAGCTTTCTTAAATGGTAAATTGTCACCAGGAATAGATATGATATTAGAAAAAGTAGGCTTAGAAAAAGAATTAAAAGATGCTGATTTTGTTATAACAGGAGAAGGTAGATTAGATCATCAGACAGCTATGGGAAAAGCACCAGTGGGAGTTGCAAAAATAGCTAAAAAATTTGATATTCCTGTAATAGCTTTAGCAGGAGGATTAACAGATGATGCAGTACAAACTCACGAAAAAGGAATAGATAGTTTCTTCTCAATAATAAATTATCCAATAACTTTAGAGGAAGCTATGAAAAAAGAGACAGCTGAAAAGTTTGTAAAAGGAAATACTGAGGAAATATTTAGATTGATAAAAGTTTGTGAGAAAAAATACTCAAAATAAAATAGGAGGCAAGAAATGACAGCATTTGGAGCAGTATTGGGATTAATAATAGCTATAATATTGATAATGAGAAAAGCTAATCCGGCTTATAGTTTAATTTTAGGTGCTATAATAGGAGGATTAGCTGGAGGAGTATCTCTTCCAGAAACAGTAAACTTAATGGTTAGTGGAGTAAAGGATGTAACACCAGCAATAGTTAGAATTTTAACAGCTGGTATCTTAGCAGGAATACTAATAAAAACAGAAGCAGCTACAAAAATAGCTGAAACAATAATAGATACTTTAGGAGAAAAGAGAGCAATATTTGCATTAGCTTTATCAGCACTTATTTTAACAGCAATAGGAGTATTTATAGATGTAGCAGTAATAACTGTATCACCAATAGCTTTAGCTATAGCAAAAAGATTAAAAATATCTAAAATGGCAATGTTATGTGCAATGATAGGTGGAGGAAAATCTGGAAATATAATATCACCAAATCCAAATACAATAGCAGCTGCGGAAAATTTTGGAGCACCTCTTCCATCTGTAATGTGGGTAAATATAATTCCAGCAATAGTTGGATTATTTGCAACAATTTTAATAGCTAAACTTTTAGTTGAAAAGGGTGAAAAAGTTTTAGAAAGTGAAATTGAACAGAGTAGTGGAGAAAATTTACCAAGTTTTTTTGGAAGTATAATAGGTCCAATTGTAACTATAAGTTTATTGGCTTTAAGACCAATAGCAGGAATTAATATAGATCCTTTAATAGCATTACCTGTTGGAGGACTAGTTGGAATTGTGGCGATGGGTAAAACTTCAAAGTTAAAAGAGTCTATGGAATATGGGTTACAAAAGATGTCAGGAGTAGCTATTCTTTTAATAGGAACTGGAACAGTTGCTGGAATAATAAAAAATTCAACATTAAAAGATGTTATATTATCAGTTTTAGGAAAAGCAAATATTAGTGAACAATTAATAGCACCAATAGCTGGGGCATTAATGTCTGGAGCAACAGCATCAACAACAGCTGGAGCAACTATAGCATCAGCAACATTTTCAGGAGTAATATTAGCAGCTGGAGTAAGTGCTGTTTGGGGAGCTGCAATGGTAAACTCAGGAGCTACAGTTTTAGATCACCTACCTCATGGATCATTTTTCCATAGTACAGGTGGAGCTAGTAATACAAAATTAGAAGAAAGATTAAAATTAATTCCTTATGAATCGGCAATAGGATTTGTATTAGCTCTTTCTACTTTTGTAACTTATTTAGTAATTGGATAAAAAAAGATGCTGAAAAATTTTTCAGCATCTTTTTTATATAATAATATCTTCTCTTTTAATCTCTTTAACTTCACCAGGAATCATTCCATCAAGAGTTAAATTACCAAACTTTACTCTTTTAAGGTAGATAACTTTATTTTTAACAGCTTTTAACATTTTTTTTACTTGGTGATACTTTCCTTCTGTAATAGTCAAATGAATACATTTAGAATTTAAATACTCTACTTTACCTGGAAGTGCAGCATAGTTGGTATCTAGAATGACACCTTGCTCTAAAGCAATAATATCTTCTTGGGAAATTTCTTTATCTAGTTCAACATAGTATGTTTTTTCCATATTTCTATCTGGATGAGCCATAGCATGACTTAAATCGCCATCACTTGTAAATAATAAAACCCCTTCAGTATCACGATCAAGTCGTCCTACAGGGAAAACAGAATTTTTATCAATATATTCAGGTAAAAGTTCAGCAACAGTTTTTTTATTTTCATCTTCCATGGCAGTTATATATCCTGCTATTTTATACATAATATAGTATTTTAGCTGCTTTTTTTCTGGAATTATTCCATCAAAAGTAATAATATCTTCTCCCCATTCAACATCAGTAGCATCGTTAACTTCAATATTCCCATTAACAGTAACTCTTCCTTGAGCAATTGCAGTTTTAATTTTTTTTCTACTAGCAACACCACATTGAACTAAATATTTTTCTAATCTCAAATTTAAACCTCACAAAATTTATTTTACATAAGATGTTAACATATTTTTGATAAATTTGCAAAATAGACTATTTTTTTCAAACAAATTATGTTAATTTATATATGGGTTAAATAATTTTAAGTAAATTTTGGGAGGAAAAATGAGTTTTTTAGTAGAGAAGTTTTTACAATATGTTAAAATTGATACGACATCAGATTCAAAAAGTCAATCGTGTCCAAGTAGTGAGATTCAATGGAATTTAGCTAAGATTATAGTTAAAGATTTAGAAGAGATTGGTTTAGTAGATATATCATTAGATGAAAATGGATATATTATGGGGACACTACCATCAAATACACAAAAAGATATTCCAACAATAGGATTTATAGCACATATGGATACAGCACCATCATTTAATGGTAATGATATAAAGCCAAGAATTATAGATAACTATGATGGTAATGATATTATACTAAATAGTGATTTAAATATATCAATGACAGTAAAAGATTTTCCAGAATTAAAAAAATATGTAAATCAAAAATTAATTGTAACAGATGGAACAACGCTTTTAGGAGCAGATGATAAAGCTGGTATAGTTGAAATAATGACAGCATTAAAATATTTAAAAGAGAATCCAACTATTGAGCATGGAGAAATTAAAATAGGAATAACTCCTGATGAAGAGATAGGAAGAGGTGCAAATTTATTTGATGTAGAAAAGTTTGGAGCAAAGTTTGCTTATACAATTGATGGAGGAGAAGTTGGAGAATTAGAGTTTGAAAACTTCAATGCCGCATCAGCAAATATAGTAATCAAAGGAAGAGATATTCATCCAGGAGCTTCAAAAAATAAGATGATAAATGCGATGTTATTAGCAATGGAACTAAATGATATGTTGCCAGCTAATGAAAGACCTGAATATACAGAAGGGTATGAAGGGTTCTTTTTATTAACTAATTTCAAAGGAACAATAGAAACAACAGAGATAGATTACATAATAAGAGATCATTCAAAAGAGAAGTTCTTAGAAAAGAAGGAACTAATTGAAAATGCTGTAAAATATCTTCAAGGAAAATACAAAGATGCAGAGATAATTTTAACATTAAAAGATAGCTATTATAATATGAGAGAGATGATAGAACCAGTTTATCATATCGTAGATTTAGCTAAAAATGCAATGATAGAAGTTGGGGTAAAACCAATAATAAAGCCAATTAGAGGTGGAACTGACGGAGCAAGACTGTCATTTAAAGGGCTACCTTGTCCAAACATATTCACAGGTGGACACAACTTTCATGGTAAATTTGAATTTATTCCAATAGAATCAATGGAACAATCAGTAAAAGTAATATTGAAAATTGTTGAAATTTTATCTAGATAAATATCAGTTTTGGAGGTAAAAATGAAAACATATCATTTTATAATTAAGGGTGAAGTTCAAGGAGTAGGTTATAGAATAACAGCATATTTAAATGCAACAAGACTTGGAATTACTGGCAGTGTAAAAAATTTATCAAATGATAATGTAGAAGTTTTTGCTCAGGGAGATGAAAAAATAATAGATAATTTTAAAAAATATTTAAAGATAGGTTCCTCTATGAGTCACGTTAGTGAGATAGATGAAGATATACTAGACAAACCAGAATTTAAAGATTTTCAAGTTATATATTAATGGCGGTAGAAACTACCGCCATTTTTTTAGTTATTGTTTATTTAAAAGATTATTTAAAAGCATTGCTAAATCTGCAGCATTACATTCAACAACATGAGCAGTAATTACTTCGTTATCTTCATTTTTTATATTTACAAAAACTCTGTCATTTATTAAAAGAATTTCTGTGATAACGCCTTCAGCAATTTTATATGTGCCTGTAGTTTTAGAAATAGCAAAAATTTCGAAACCTTCTGCTACAATATCTATTGAATCTAATTGTTGTTTCTTTAAAAAATCTTTTGCTAACTCTTCCGATTGCACATAAAAATTTTCTAGAATATCCACGTATTTACTTTTTTTTATTAATTTATCAACTAAAACAGCTAAAGAAAATGGATGATAGATTTCTTCTACACTATATGGAGACGGAATTTGTTCCTTGTTCTTAAGAAAAATTTCAATTCCAGTTTCACCATCTTTTATAGTTTCGATAATAGGTGTTTTACTGTCATCTAAGTAATCGATAACATCTATCTCTAAATTTCCAACAGATAATTTTTTAGTTTTTTCTTTTTTCATTAATATCTCGAATTCATCTTCAATTTTTTCATAAAAATTAACGATAAAATCATTAAAAAAATTTTCATACATAAATTAATCACCACCAATATTTTTTAGCATATTATAACATAAAATATGTGATATAATATACAGAAGAGAAAAAAATAGTGAGGTAGATAAAATGATAATTTGTCCAGTTTGTAATAAAAAAATGACAAGAATAGAAAGGAAATATATATGTGAAGGGAATCATAACTTTGATATTTCAAAATATGGTCATGTAAATTTATTATTATCTAGTCAGAAAAATAGTAAAATTCCTGGTGACAATAAAGAAATGGTCCTAAGTAGAAAAAATTATTTGGAGAAAGGTTATTACAGAGGAATATCTGATGGTGTTAATCAAATTGTTGAAAATTACTTAGATAATAAAAAAGAGTTAAATATACTAGATATAGGTTGTGGAGAGGGATATTATACAAATAGATTAAAAGAAAAGTTAGATGCGCTAAATATAAATAGTAATATTGTAGGAATAGATATTTCAAAAGAGGCTGTGATTTCAGCAGCAAAGTCATATAAAAATATGGAATGGATTGTGGCAAGTGCAAGTTCTTTACCAATAGAGGATGAATCATTAGATTTTATAATATGTATGTTTGCTAAAATAATACCAGAAGAAAATATGAGAACTTTAAAAAAAGGTGGAAAATTAATAGTTGTTTCAACTGGTGAAAATCATCTATTACAATTAAAAGAGGTAGTTTACGAATCTGTAAGAAAAGAGTTCTACTCTCCTGTAGAGGATTTAAAAATATTTAAGCATTTAGAAACTGTAAATTTAAAGTATGAAACGGAGATTTTAGAAAAAGAAAGTATAGAAAATCTATTTAATATGACTCCTTATAGATGGAGAAGCCCACAAAAGGGTGTTGAAAAATTATTTGCATTAGACAAATTAAAAACTACAGTTGAAGTAAATATAGATATTTTTGAAAAAAAATAAAACTTTTTTAAAAAACTTTACGTCAAAAAAATATAATTAGAAAGTTAGAAATAATTTTTTAATTATAAGAAGATTTTATACTTACAAAAGTATTATTTAATCCCCCCCTGTAGACGACCTTCTATCCCCCCCGGAAGGTCGTTTCATTTTTTTGTACTTCTAATAAATATTTAGAAGTATTTTTTTTTATAAATTTATATTGTATAATATATTAGGTCAATTTTAGGGGGAGATAAAGTTGAAACAAATAGATAGAATTATTTTGATAAATGTAATAACAACAGCTATAGTTTCAGGTGTATTCAATGTTTTTACAGGAATACATGTTAAAAATTTAGGTTTTGGTGAAGGGATAGTAGGGCAAGTACTCTCAATTGGGAGTGTATCAATTGCATTAGGATCAATGTTAAATGCCTATTTAAGTTCAAAACTTGGTTTTAAAAAAACAATTTCATTGGGATTAATTTTAATGAGTATTGGAATTTTAGGAGTAAGTTTTTTAACAAATCCATTTTTAATCAAATTATTTTCTGGAATAATGGGGATAGGATATGGATTTCCATTTTCTTCAATAGGAGTACTTTTAATTGAAAATTCATCGGAAAAAGAGAGAGTTAAGGTTTTTAGTAAGAATTTTGTGAGTCAGAGTTTAGGTACTGTTTGTGCTAGTTATGGTGCTGGAAGATTGATTAAAACTTTTGGAAAAATTTTTGCAGTAGAAAAATCAATTCCATTGGTTTATTTATTTTGTGCTTTTTTAATTTTATTTAGTTTTTATCCTTTAAATGGATTGAAAGATAGAGAGATAATAAAAAATAAGAAAAGCAAAGATTTTTTCAAAGGCTTTAAAGAGGTTATGAGTGGCCAAGCTTTAAAATTTGTTATTTATAATACAATTATAGGTTTTGGAGCAGGATTGGTAATTCCATTTTTTAGTGTATATTTGAAATTTTCTTTAAATATAGATAATGAAAAAGTGGGGATTATTATGGGGTTATCTCAATTGGGATTAGTTATAGGAGGTTTATTAGTTCCATATATTTCTAAAGTATTAGGAAGAGAGAATACCGTTGTAATATGTCAGCTGTTATCAATTCCATTTTTAATCTCAATTGCATTTCCTCAAGGTATATTTATATTAGGAGTTTCATTTTTATTGAGGTCAACTTTGATGAATTTAAATCAGCCACTTATTCAAAATATATCTTTGGAGACCGTAGATTATGAAAATAGAGCGTTGATGAGTAGTGTAGTATCTATGTCATCTAATGTAACAAGAGCGATAAGTATGATTATAGCAGGATATTTAATGGAAAATATATCATATAATTTTCCATACTATCTAACAGTAGTTTTATATTTAGTTGGAACTGCTGTTTTTTATAAAAATTTTAAAGTAGAAAAACCATTAAGAGGAGGAGCAGATGAATAAAAACTTTGTTCATTTACATTTACACACAGAGTACAGTCTCCTAGATGGGGTTGGAAGAATAGAGGAGTATTTAGAAAGAGCTAAAAGTTTAAATATGAAAGCAATAGCTATTACAGATCATGGGAATATGTATGGAGCTATAGAGTTTTATAAATGTGCTATGAAGAAGGGTATCAAACCGATTATTGGTATTGAAGCATATGTATCAGAATTTGAAATGGAAAAAAAAGAGGGAAGAAATTTTCACTTGATACTTTTAGCTAAAAATCTAACTGGTTATAAAAATCTTTTGAAAATATCTTCAGTAGGATTTTTAAAGGGATTTTATTATAGACCTCGTGTGGATAAAGAGTTTTTAAAGAAGCATAGTGAAGGTATCATAGCTTTATCAGCATGTATGCAGGGAGAAGTCTCAAGAGCAATTCTTGAAAATGAAAAAGAGAAAATAATAGATGAAAAAATAACGAGTTATATAGAAATTTTTGGTAAAGAAAATTTTTATTTAGAGGTTCAAGGTAATGGAGTTGAAGGTCAAAGAGAATTGAATAAAGAGTTACAAAGATATTCTAAAAAACATGAATTAAAATGTGTAGCAACAAATGATACGCATTATGTTTATGAAGGAGATCATGTACTACAAGACTTAGTTATTTGTATTCAAACTGGAGCTAAGGTTTCAGATACAAATAGAATGAAAATAGAAACTAAAGAGTTATTTTTAAAAAGTAGAATGGAAATTATAAATTCTTTAGGTGAAGAATTTATTGACGCTATTGATATAACTGAAGAGATAGCAGAGAAATGCAATTTAAATTTAGAGTTTGGAGAGTTAAAGTTTCCAAAATATGAAATCCCAAATTGTGTAAAAACACCAGGAGAGTTTTTAAGAAAAATTGTATATAAAGGATTATCTCAGAGATATCCAAGTGGTTTAAGTGAGGAACTTTTAAAAAGAGTAGAGTATGAATTAGATGTTATTTTGAAAATGGGTTATGAGGAATACTTTATAGTTGTATGGGATTTTATCTCTTATGCAAAAGGAAAAAATATACCAATTGGACCTGGAAGAGGATCTGCGGCAGGAAGTCTAGTTGCTTATGCTTTAAAAATAACAGATTTAGATCCAATAAAATACAATTTAATTTTTGAAAGATTTTTAAATCCTGAGAGAATATCAATGCCAGATATAGATATAGATATTTGTCAGGAGAGAAGAGAAGAAGTAATTGAATATGTAACTCAAAAATATGGTGAGGATAAAGTAGCGCAAATAATAACTTTTGGTAGAATGAAAGCTAGAGCGGCTCTAAGAGATGTTGGAAGAGTATTAGATGTGAACTTAGCTAAAGTTGATAAAATAGCAAAACTAATACCTGCATTTTCAACATTAGAGGAAGCTTTGAAAGCAAATTCTGAACTTAGAGAGTTATATACAGAGGATAATGAAATTAGAAACCTAGTGAATCTATCGCAAAGATTAGAGAATAAGGTTAGACATGCTTCTATACATGCCGCTGGAGTTGTAATAACTAAAGATCCATTAATGGAAGTAGTTCCTTTATATAGTGATAATAAGGATCATAAAATTTCGACGCAGTATCAAATGAAAGAACTAGAAGAGTTAGGTTTACTTAAAATGGATTTTCTAGGACTTAGAAACTTGACTAATATTCAGAGAACTATTGAGTATATTAAGGAAAGTAAAGGAAAAGATATAAAGTTAGAAGAGATTTCATTAAATGAAGCTCCAGTATATGAAATGCTTTCGTCAGGAGATAGTTTAGGAGTGTTTCAACTAGAATCAATAGGTATAAGAAAAATATTGGTTCAATTAAAACCTAATAGGTTTGAAGATGTAATAGCACTATTGGCTCTTTATCGTCCTGGACCATTAGGATCTGGAATGGTTGAGAGTTTTATAAATTGCAAAAATGGATTGGAAGAGATAAAATATCCCCATCCAACTTTAGAAAAAGTTTTAAAAGAGACATATGGTGTTATCTTATATCAAGAACAGGTAATGAAAATAGCTAATATAATGGCTAGTTATTCTTTAGGAGAAGCTGATCTTTTAAGAAGAGCAATGGGAAAAAAACAAGCTTCTATAATGGATGAAAATAGAGAAAAGTTTGTTAAAAGATCTATAAATAATGGATATTCTAAAGAAAAAGCAGAAGAGATATTTGACTTAATAGATAAGTTTGCAGGATATGGATTTAATAAATCCCATTCAGCAGCTTATGCCTTAATAGCTTATTGGACAGCATATTTTAAACATTTTTATCCTGAGGAGTATTATGCTTCAATAATGACATCTGAAAAAAGTAATGTAGAGAATGTTGCATTTTATATAGAGGATGCAAAAGCACATAAATTAGAGCTAAAGTTATCAGATGTTAATAATCCAGTATCTAAATTTACTGTAGAAGATGGTGGAATTAGATTCTCTCTAGCAGCTATAAAGAATGTTGGAGAAAGTTTAGCTCAAAAAATTCAAGCTGAATTTGAAAAAAATGGAAATTATTTAAGATATGAAGATTTTATTTATAGATTGAGAGGACAGGGGCTTAATAAAAAAAATATAGAAGCACTGGTTTATTCTGGAGCTTTAGATTCCCTTCCTGGAAATCGTAAGCAAAAAATAGAATCAATTGAGAAAGTTATCGACTATGCTAATAAAAAAATAAAAGAAGATGATATTCAACAGATGAATCTTTTTGGAGGAGCGAAATCAGAGATGGTAAATTTTGTTTTACCTGATGTAACAGACTTTACTCCAGATGAAAAATTAGAAAAAGAAAAAGAATTTTTAGGTTTTTATTATAGTGCACATCCTTTGGATAAGTATGATTGGCTAATAAAAACGTATAAAATGAACAAAATTTCAGAAATAAAATTAGAAAATTCCCTGCATATAATTAAAACTTATGGTATACTAAGGGATGTGAAAAAAATATTAACAAAAAAAACAAAAGAACCTATGTGTACATTTGTTATTGAAGATTATTATGATCAAATTTCTGGAATTATTTTTCCAAGAGAATATAAAGATTATTTAAATATAGAACTTGAAGGTAAAGCTGTAGTAATAGATGGAAGTATTCAAGTTGATTATTTTAATGGAAACGAAAATAAAAAATTAGTTGTGAAAAATATGAAAGCTTTAAATTCAATAGAGTTTAATAAAAAAAATAGAATATATATACTAATTAATGAGAAATCTAAAGACAAGTACAATAGATTAAAAGAGATACTTTTAGATAGTAAAGGAGAAGTTCCTTTAAGTTTTGCTATAGATATTAATGGGAATAAAGAGATAAAAAACTCAAAACTAACGATTGAAATAACTCCTAGATTAATAAGAAAAATAGAGGAGTTATTAGGAGAAAAAAGTGTAGTTATAAGATAAAATTACACTTGTAATGTAATCTTGAATGATTTTTTAAATTATGTTAAAATAAGTGATAAAAACTGATGGAGGAACTTATGAAAAAAGAAGAGTTTCAAATTGAAGATTTAATTAATGTTTTAAGTGAATGTGGATTAACTGAAATTAGTTATGAGGAAAATGAAAATTTAAAAATAAAAATAAAAAAATCTCCACAGCCAAAAGTTGTAATGCCTAAAGAAACTCCACAACCTGCAAAAGAGACAGGTAAAAAAGAGGAGAATATAAAAACTGTAGTCTCTACAGGAATAGGAAAATATTTCTATAAAGATGTAGTTAAAATAGGTGATAAAATTAAAGTAGGACAAGATCTTGGTTATATTTATGTAATGGGATTAAAAACACCTTTAAAATCTACAGTAGGAGGAGAAGTAATGGAGATAACTGTAGAAGATGGAGGCGTAGTTGACTACGGTAAAGTGTTATTAAAAGTAAAGGCCACAGCAAGATAATTGGGAGGATTTTATGTTTAAAAAGATATTGATTGCTAATAGAGGTGAAATCGCTGTTAGAATAATAAGAGCAGCAAGAGAGTTAGGAATAAAAACAGTTGCTGTTTATTCAGAAGCAGATAAAGATAGTTTACACGTTAGATTAGCAGATGAAGCAGTTTGTATAGGGGGACCTTTAAGTACAGAGTCATATTTAAAAATACCTAATATATTAGCGGCAGCAGAGATAACAGGAGCAAATGCAATACATCCTGGATATGGATTTTTATCTGAAAATGCTAGATTTGCAAGAATATGCCAAACTCATAACATAACATTTATTGGACCAAGTCCAGAAGCTATTGAAAGCATGGGTGATAAAGCTACAGCTAGAAAAACTGCAATAGAAAATGATGTACCATTAACAAATGGAACAGGAATTATAAGAAGTATAGAGGAAGCTAGAAAAGAAGTAGAAGAAAGAATAGGATATCCAGTAATGATAAAAGCTACTGCAGGTGGTGGTGGAAAAGGTATGAGATTAGCTAGAACTCCAGAAGAGTTAGAAAGCAAAATCATCGCTGCTCAAACAGAAGCAGAGTCTGCATTTGGAAATCCAGATGTTTATATAGAGAAGTTTGTTGAAAACCCAAGACACGTTGAAATTCAAATTATGGGAGATAAACATGGAAATGTTATTCACTTGGGAGAAAGAGATTGTTCTATTCAAAGAAGACATCAAAAGTTAATAGAGGAAGCACCATCGTATAAATTACCATCAAAAGTTAGAAAAGCAATGGGTGAGGCTGCTGTAAAATTAGCAAAATCTATTAATTATGATTCAGCAGGAACTTTAGAATTTTTAGTTGATAAAGATGATAACTTCTATTTTATGGAAATGAATACAAGAGTTCAAGTTGAGCATACAGTAACTGAGATGGTAACGGGAATAGATATTATTAAATTACAAATCAAAGTTGCAGAAGGAGAGAGAATAAACATATCTCAAGAAGATGTTGTATTATTTGGACATGCAATTGAATGTAGAATAAATGCTGAAGATACAACAGCAGGATTTTTACCATCACCAGGAAAATTAGAAACTTATATTGTTCCTGGAGGACCTGGAGTTAGAGTAGATTCACACTCATATCAAGGATATGAAATTTCTCCATACTATGATTCTATGATTGGAAAGCTTATTGTCCATGGAATCACTAGAGAAGAAGCTATAGAAAAGATGAAAAGAGCATTAAATGAATTTATTATAGAGGGAATTGATACAACAATTCCATTCCATTTAGAGGTACTAGACAATAAGGTATACAGAGCAGGAAAAGTTACAACGAAGTTTATTGAAGAAAATTTTGAAAAAAATTAAATAATAGCTAGGAAAAACTTTAAATAAATGTAATAATATATGTATAATATCTACGGAGGTGTTTTTATGAACGAGTTAGGAAATATAAAAATAGCAGATGATGTTGTAAAGACGATATCAGCAAAGGCAGCACAAGATGTTTCTGGAGTTTATAAATTAGCAGGTGGAGTAGCAGATGAAGTTAGTAAAATGCTAGGGAAAAAGAGACTTACAAATGGGGTTAAAGTAGAAGTTGGAGAAAAAGAGTGCAGTGTAGAGATATATATTATAGTTGAGTATGGATATCAAATCTCTGAGGTTGCTCAAAATGTTCAAAAAAATGTTTTAACAGCAGTGAGTACAATGACTGGATTAAAAGTTGTAGAAGTGAATGTATTTGTACAGGATGTAAAAATTTTAACAGATGAGTATGAAGAAAAGCATGAGGATATAGAGATTGTATAATTAAAATATGAGAGAGGCGTTTTATTACGCCTCTAATCTTTCTTTACAGGGGTGAGTTTATTGATAAAAAAGTTAATATTTTTCTTTGCATGGATAGGAATATTTACTATAGCTGTAACAGGAATAGGGTATATAACAATGCCACAATATTTTTCAACAATAGACACAAGCTCACTTATATTTAAAGTTGTTATTTTTAATATATGCTTAATATATATGTGTATATCAATATTAAAATTATTATCTAATTTTTCCAAAGAAAAAGATTATGTTATAAAAAATGAACATGGATCAGTTCATATTTCAACAGATACAGTAAAAAATTTAATAAGAGAGATTTTGTCAAAAGATAGCGATATAAAAGGTTTAAAAATAGAGTGTGGAAATAGAGGAAGTAAATATTTTGTTAAATTAAATTTAGATATGATATCAAATAATAATCTATCGTCAAAAACAGTAGATATACAAAATTTGATAAAAACTAATTTAGAACAAAAGTTAGATTTAAAAGTTGATTATATAGAGGTAAAAATTTCTAGATTATCACCTAGAAGAGACTCAATTGAATAGGAGGAGCAGATATGATGTTGGAAAAGATTATTGAAAATTTTATTCTTAATTTTAAGAAATATCTATATGCCATCTTAGGGTTAGTGATAGGAGTTCTTTTAGTTGAGTATGGAATGCTAAAAACTATTTTTATATTATTTTTGGCATTTATTGGATTTAAATTAGGAGATAGAGATTTTCAAGAGAAGTTAAAAAAACAAATATTAAATAGATTAAAGGATTAGAAAGGAAACAATAATGAGTAGAAGAGTAGCAAGAGAAGAGTTATTTAAAATAGTTTTTGAATCGGAGTTAACTGAAGTAAAGATAGATGAAACTTTAGCAAGTTATATGTTAAGAGATGAAACTAATTTAAATACAAATGAAAAAGAGTTTATTGAAAAATACTCTAATGGAATGGCTTTAAATGATGAGAAAATTACAGAAACATTAAAAAATAATATTACTGGTTGGAGCTTAGAAAGAATTGGAAATGTTGAAAAAGCACTTTTAAAAATAGCGACATATGAGGTTTTATTTGAGGATGTTCCAGCTGAGATAGTTGTTAACGAAGTTGTAGAATTAGCAAAAAAATATGGTGATGAGAAATCACATGAGTTTATCAACGGTGTTTTAGCAAAAGTAGTAGTTGAAAAAAATAGATAATAACTTTAAAAAGGAGAAGTAGTTCTAAAAAATTGCTTCTCCTTTTTTATTATTTAATTTTTTCTAAAATTAATGGCTTCTAGCAAATGATGCTTTTCAATATTAGAAGAGTTTCCTAAATCTGCAATTGTTCTAGCAACTTTTAAAATTTTATGATATGTTCTCATGGATAAATTTAAATTTCTAATAGCTGTTCTAATTATTTGCTCACATTCATTATTTAAAGAACAATATTTTTCAACTTCGTTATTATTCATATCACGATTAAGTTTATTATTATTAAAGCGCATATTTTGAAGTTCTCTAGCTTTCATAACTCGATCTCTGATAATTTGAGAAGTATCACCTCGATCTTCATCTAAAATCTCTTTATCATTGAGCCTGTAAATTTCAACATATAAATCAATTCTATCAATAATAGGACCTGAAAGTTTTTTTGTATACCTTCTAATGTCATAAGGTGTACATGTACATAACTCTTCATCAAATCCATTTCCACAAAAACATGGATTACATGCAGCGATAAAGATTAATTTGGCAGGGAACTCCATTTTTCCTAAGCTTCGTGTTATAGATATTCTTTTCTCTTCTAAAGGTTCTCTTAAACTTTCAATAACGACTCTATCAAACTCTGTAAATTCATCTAAAAATAGTACACCATTATTAGCTAAACTTATTTCACCTGGTTTAGGTGTTCTACCACCTCCGATTATAGAGGATGTTGTAGATGTATGATGAGGGTCTCTAAATGGTCGGTTAATAATGATAGGAACTCTTTCACTGAGTTCACCGGCAATACTATAAATTTTAGTAGTTTCAATAATTTCACTCTCTGACATAGGTGGTAGTATGCCAGTTAATCTTTTAGCTAACATAGATTTACCACTTCCAGGAGCTCCAATCATTATTATATTATGCCCTCCAGCGGCAGCAATTTCAAGTGCTCTTTTAGCTCTTATTTGCCCTTTAACATCCCACATATCTAAAGTATATTCAAAGTTTTTTATTGTATTTACAACTCTTTTACTACGAGTAATACCTTCTTCTATAAATTTAACAACATCTCTAAGATTTTTAACAGCAATAATATCAATATCTTTTATAATTGAAGCCTCTTCTAAATTTTCTTCAGGAATAATAACTCCTTTAAATCCTTTACTTTTAGCCAATAAAACACCGCTAATTATGCCTTCAGATCTTCTAACTTCTCCAGTTAAAGAAAGTTCACCCATCAGTAGATATTCTCTTAAAATACCTTTATAATCAGAAAGAAATTTCATTCCAACCATTATTCCAATGGCAATAGGTAGATCAAAGTGTGATCCTTTTTTTCTTATGTTAGCAGGAGTCAAATTAACAACAATTCTTCTAGGATCTAATAAATAACCCATATTTTTGATTCCTGACCTTATCCGATCTCGACTTTCTGATATAGTTGCATCACCTAAGCCAACTATATTAAAAATAGGAAGACCATTAGTCACATCAACTTCGACTTCAACTAAAAATGGTTCAATTCCTAAATAACTTGAGCTTAACACTCGAACTAACATAAAAACCTCCTTATTTATAAATATTTTAAAATTTAAAATAAATTAAATTTTGATAAATATCAGAGTGAGTATTCTATATGACTACTGATATTTTATAATTTTCTTTTTTTTAAAAAATAAATAAAAAAAGTTTGACATATCCACAAAAAAGGTGTATATTATTCTTGTGAACAAAATTGTAATAATTACAAAATAGTAATTGTAACAATTTTAAAAAATATAAAAAAATATAAAATATAGACAGAAAATAATCGAGGAGGATTTAAAATGGCAAAAGTAAAATGTACAGTATGTGGAGAAGTATTTGAAGAGGCTTTAGGAGCTTGCCCTTTATGCAAGGTAGGATTAGATAAATGTGTTGCTTATGATGAAACTGCAGGAAGAGTTTGGGCAACTGAGCACAAAGTAGGAGAAGGATTAGCTTGCGGAGATGAAGAGATCATCGAAGGATTAAGAGCAAACTTCAACGGAGAATGTATGGAAGTTGGAATGTACTTAGCAATGGCTAGAGTAGCAGATAGAGAAGGATATCCAGAAGTAGCAGAAGCTTATACAAGAATAGCTTTTGAAGAAGCTGGTCACGCTGCAAGATTTGCAGAGTTATTAGGAGAAGTTGTAACTGATTCTACAGAAGAGAACTTAAAGAGAAGAGTAGAAGCTGAGTATGGAGCAACTTCAGGAAAATTCGACATCGCTAAGAGAGCTAAACAATTAGGATTCGATGCAATTCACGATACAGTTCATGAAATGGCTAAAGATGAAGCTAGACACGGAAGAGCTTTCTTAGGATTATTAGAGAGACATTTCCAAAAATAATAATAAATAGTTAGAGTGCTTAATATATTTAAGCACTCTTTTTCGTTATGTTGAAGTTTTGATTAGATTGTGATACTATTAAAGTATTATAAAGGGATAAAAGGTGAGATGCTTGGGGAAAATAATTTATGTAACTGGTGGAGCAAGAAGTGGGAAAAGTTCATTTGCTGAAAAAAAAGTTTTTCAATTGAATAAGGAGAAGATTTATGTAGCTACAGCGATATCTTTTGATGAAGAGATGAAGGAAAGAGTAAGACTACACAAAATTCAAAGAGGAGAAAATTGGATAACAATAGAGGCATATAAAAATCTTTATAAAATTTTAGAAAAATATAAAGATTTAAATGGAGTTGTATTACTAGATTGTTTAACAAATTTAGTCACAAATATTATGATTATGGATAGAGATATCAACTGGGATAAAATAACTCAAGATATTGTTAAAGAGATTGAGGAAGAGATTGAAAATGAAGTTCAAAAATTAATAGATTTTATAAAAAATAGTTCATTAGATATGGTTGTAGTTTCTAATGAAGTTGGAATGGGATTAGTTCCTCCGTATGCTTTAGGAAGATATTTTAGAGATATAGGCGGTAGAATAAATCAATTAGTTGCAAAAGAATGCCATGAAGCGTATTTAATAGTTTCTGGATTAGAGTTAAAATTAAAATAGAGTTTGGAGGAGAAAATGAAAGGTTTAGCTTTACTTTTTAAATTTATGACAAGATTACCATTTCCAGGAGGAAAAACTTTTGATTCGAAAGCTTTAGGAAAAGGAATGAAATGGTTTCCAATAGTAGGATTAGTAATAGGTATTATAAACTTAGCTGTGGCAATGGTTTTAGAAACATTTATTCCATCGCCTATTTTAATAGCAATAATCTTAGTTACTCTTGATGTTATAGTAACTGGTGGATTACATTTAGATGGTCTAGCGGATACTTTTGATGGAATATTTAGCTATAGAAGTAAACAAAAAATGTTAGAGATTATGAAAGACTCTAGAGTTGGAACAAATGGTGTTTTGGTTTTAATACTTTACTTTATATTTAAAGTTGCTTTCTTAGTAGAAACATCAGAATTGTTTGGAGTAAATCAAGGTGTAATAATGCTTATTGTACCTATATTAGCTAGAATAAATAGTGTAGTCAACTGTGCTTTTGAGCCTTATGCAAGAGCCACTGGAATGGGTAAAACTTTTGTTGATAACACTGATAAGATGGGATTATTAATATCTTATGTCACTGTTACAGCTATATTATATGGAATAGCTCAGTATTTTATGTTACCTTTTATAAGTTTATTTATTGTTTTAAATATACTAATTGTTTGTGGGTTTTTATTTGGGAAGTTAATGACAAAAAAAATAGGTGGTATAACTGGAGATACTTTAGGAGCATTGTTAGAGCTATCTTCAGTACTTTCATTAGTTTTAATGTATGTAACTTTATAGGTGAGATTGATGGGGAAAATTATTTTAGTTAGGCATGGTGAATCAAAATTAAATATTGAAGGGGTTTACTATGGAATTTTAGATCCAGAATTAACAGAAAAAGGAAAAGAGCAGGCAGAAAAAACTAGGGAAATTTTAAAAAGTATAAATTATGAAAAGATATATGCAAGCGATTTAAGAAGAGCAATAGACACAGCAGAGATTGTAAATTATAAAAAATTAGAAATCTTAATTGATCAAGAATTACGTGAACTAAATTTTGGAATATTTGAAGGACATAGTTATAAAGAACTTTTGGACAAATATCCAGAGGAGTTAAAAAAGAGTCAAAGTAATTGGGAAAATTATAATTATATAACTGGCGAAAGTGTTTTAGAGCTTCAAAAAAGAGCTATTAATTTTATAGAGAAGAAAGTTGATTTAGATGGAACAACAGTTTTAGTTACTCACTGGGGAGTAATTAATACTATTTTAAGTCATTACTTTTCTAATGGATTAGAATCTTATTGGAAGTTTAGTGTAGAAAATGGTGGTGTAGTTATAATTGAATTTTCTGAAGGATATCCCATATTAAAGGGATTAAATATAGGGGGCTAAAATTGGACAGAATAAAAAAGATTCAAAATGATATAATTGGTGTTGATACAGAAGCTATAAAAGAGTGTAAAAAAATATTAGATTCTAGAATGAAACCTGAGAAAAGTTTAGGTGTTTTAGAAGATTTAGCAATGAAAGTAGCGGGAATAACAGGCCAATCCTTAAATGAACTAAAAGCTGGGTGTCATTTTATAGCATCGTCTGATAATGGAGTTATAGAAGAAGGAGTATCATCTTGTCCAATAGAATATACAAGAATAGTTTCAGAAGCAATGTTAAGCTCTTTTGCAGCTATTGGAATTTTATGTAAAAGTTTAGGAATACCTCTAAATTTGATAGATATTGGAATAAAAGGAGATATTCCAAGAAACTATGAAAACTTATACGTAAAAAAAATAGCTTATGGAACTAAAAATTTTAGTAAGGAACCTGCTATGAGTTTAGATGAGGTAATAAAAGCAATCTTAGTTGGAGTAGAAATAATAAAAGAAAAAAAAGAGTATGATTTCTTCTCTAATGGAGAGATGGGAATAGCTAATACAACAACAAGTTCAGCTATATTATACGCCTTAACAAAAGAGGATATAGAAAAAGTTGTAGGTTGTGGTGCAGGACTTTCAGATGAAGGATTAAGACGAAAAAAAGATGTGATAAAAGATGCTTGTCTGAAATATGATTTATTTAATAAAGAGCCAATAGAAGTTTTAAGATGCGTTGGTGGACTTGATATAGCATGTATGGTTGGACTTTACTTAGGTGCAGCATTAGAGAGAAAGCCTATGCTAATAGATGGTTTTATATCAGCAGTAGCAGCATTAGTTGCAACTAGAATAGAACCAAAGGTAAAAAATTACCTAATAGGAACTCATATGAGTGAAGAACCAGGAATGAAAGTCGTTATGACAGCACTAGATTTAAAAACATTTTTACATATGGAGATGCGTTTAGGAGAAGGAACTGGAGCAGTTTTGGCGTATCCTATTTTGAAAGCAGCAGTAGAAATTCCTAAAATAATGAAAACAAAAGATGAGGTTTATGAAATATTTCAATAAAGTAATAAGGGGTGATTATTTTGGAAAAAAACCAAATGCAAGGACACCGAAAGAGATTACGAGAGAAGTATTTAAAAGTTGGATATAAGGGTTTAGAGGATTATGAAATTTTAGAGCTACTGTTAACTTATTCAATAAAATTAAAAGATTGTAAAGGTATTGCAAAGAATTTATTGTCAAAATTTAAAAGCATAGATAAAGTGATAAATGCTGAGTTAAATGATTTAAAAGAAATTGAAGGTGTTGGTGCAGAGACAGCTTTATATTTAAAAGTAATTGGTGAAACTATGTCTAATCACTATTTTAAAAATGTGAAAAATGCTGATTTAACAACTTTGAAAGGCAAAAATGATTTGGTAAATTATTTGAAAGACGATGTAGGTACTTTGAAAAGTGAAGAGTTTAAAGTGATTTACCTAAGTAGTGATAATAAGATTGTATGTGATGAGATTTTATTTAAGGGAACAATTGATAGAAGTGTAGTTTATCCCAGAAAGATAATGGAAAGAGCAATTGATAATAGAGCTAAAGGAATAATATTTGCTCATAACCATCCAAGTGGAAATTTAACTCCATCTAAAAAAGATATTGAATTAACATTAGAAATGCAAGAGTTACTAGAAAAGGTAGATATAAAATTATTAGACCATATTATTGTTAGTGATGAGTCTTATTTTAGTTTTTATGAAAATGGACTAATTGAATATTATTAAAAAGTTTAGCCCTCTTACGTTGATTAAGAGGGTCTTTTAGTAAGGAGGAAAAATGTTAGACAAAATAATTATAAAAGGTGCTAGAGAACATAATCTTAAAAATTTTGATATAGAAATTCCAAAGTATAAATTTGTTGTTGTAACAGGAGTAAGTGGAAGTGGAAAATCATCGCTAGCATTTGATACTATTTATTCAGAAGGGCAAAGAAGATATGTAGAAAGTTTATCGGCTTATGCAAGACAATTCATTGGACAAATGAAAAAGCCAGAGGTAGATAGCATAGAAGGGTTAGCACCGGCTATTTCAATTGAACAAAAAACAACAAATAAAAATCCAAGATCAACAGTAGGGACAGTAACAGAGATATATGATTATATGAGATTATTATTTGCACATATAGGTAAAGCACATTGTCCAATATGTGGAAAATTAGTAGAGAGACAAAGTGTTGATGAAATTGTAGAAAATGTATATGAAAAATTTAATAATGGTGACAGACTAATGATTTTAAGTCCTGTTGTCAAAGATAAAAAAGGAACACACAAAAATCTATTTTTAAATCTTGTAAAAAAGGGATTTGTAAGAGCAAGAGTTAATGGTGAAATTCTTTATATTGAAGAGGAGATAAACTTAGATAAAAACAAAAAGCATAATATTGAAGTTGTTGTAGATAGAATTGTTGTAGATAAGGAAGATGAGGAGTTTAAATCAAGATTAACTCAAAGTATAGAGCAAGGTATAGAACTATCTGAAGGAAAAATAATAATAAACTGGGGAGATGGAGAACAATTATATAGTGAAAATTTTTCATGTCCGGATCATGAAAATGTAAGTATTCCAGATTTAAACCCGAGACTATTCTCTTTTAATGCTCCTTTTGGAGCTTGTCCTGAATGCAAAGGAATAGGGAAAAAATTAGAAATTGATGAAAGTAGACTAATAGAGGATGAAAACTTATCAATATTAAAAGGTGGATTATATGTTCCAGGAGCAGCATCAGCTAAAAAGGGTTATACATGGACAATATTTGAATCTATGGCGAAAAAATATAAAATTGATTTAGATAAACCAGTAAAAGATTTAACTAAAAAAGAGATGGATATAATTTTTTATGGAACTGATGGAGAGAAATTTAGAGTGGACTATACATCAAAAGAGTTTAGTTTTCATGGAGAAAAGGATTTTGAAGGAATTGTAAAGAATTTAGAAAGAAGATATAATGAATCGTTCTCAGAGAGCTCTAGAGAAGAGATAGAAAATAGATTTATGATAGAAAGAATATGTAAGGTATGTCATGGAAAAAGATTAAAGCCAGAAGTTTTAGCTGTAACTGTTTATAATAAAAATATAATTGAGATAACAGAACTAAGTATAAAAGATGCTCTAAATTTTTTTGAAAATATAGAGTTAACAGAAAAAGAGAAACAAATAGCAGCAGAGATCTTAAAAGAGATAAAAGAAAGAATATCGTTTATGATAAATGTGGGATTAGATTATTTGAGTTTAGCTAGAGAGACAAAAACATTATCTGGAGGAGAGTCTCAAAGGATTAGATTGGCAACTCAAATTGGGTCAGGGCTAACAGGTGTATTGTATGTTTTAGATGAACCAAGTATTGGATTACATCAAAGAGATAATGATAAACTTTTAGCTACTTTAAATAGATTGAAAGAGTTAGGAAATACACTTATTGTTGTTGAACATGATGAAGATACAATGCATCAAGCTGATTATATTTTAGATATGGGACCGGGAGCAGGAGTGTTTGGTGGTGAAATTGTAGCTGCAGGAACACCACAAGAAGTTATGGATAATGAGACTTCAATGACAGGGAGATATTTAAAAGGTGAAATAGGTATAACGGTACCAGAAAAGAGAAGAGAGCCCAAAGGGTATATAACTTTAAAAGGAGCAAAGGGGAATAATTTAAAGAATATAGATGTAGATATACCTTTAGGTGTTTTAACTGTTGTGACAGGAGTAAGTGGAAGTGGAAAATCAACACTAATAAATCAAACTCTTTATCCAATTTTATTTAATAAATTAAATAAAGGTAAGCTTTATCCATTAGAATATTCTTCTATTAAAGGATTAGAAAGTTTAGATAAAGTTATAGATATAGATCAAAGTCCTATCGGAAGAACTCCAAGATCAAATCCAGCTACATATACAAAAGTATTTGATGATATTAGAGATATTTTCTCTCAAACAAAAGATGCAAAAGCTAAGGGATACTCAAAAGGTCGTTTTTCTTTTAATGTAAAAGGCGGACGATGTGAAGCATGTCAGGGTGCTGGAATAATCAAAATAGAAATGAATTTTTTACCTGATGTTTATGTTGAATGTGAGGTATGTAGAGGAAAAAGATATAATAGGGAAACACTGGAAGTTTATTACAAAGGAAAAAATATTTCAGATGTATTGGACATGAGTGTGGGAGAAGCGTATGATTTCTTCAAAACAATACCAACATTAGAAAGAAAACTAAAGGTATTAGTAGATGTAGGATTAGATTATATAAAATTAGGTCAATCTGCTACAACACTATCTGGAGGAGAAGCTCAAAGAATAAAATTAGCAAGTGAATTATCTAAAGTATCAAAAGGAAAAACTGTATATATTTTAGATGAGCCAACAACAGGATTACATTTTGAAGATATAAGAAAACTTTTAGAAGTAATTAATAGATTAGTGGAAAAAGGAAATACAGTTATAATTATAGAGCATAATTTAGATGTAATAAAAAATGCTGATTACATAATCGATATAGGACCTGAAGGTGGAGATGGTGGAGGAAAAGTTATTTTAACAGGAACTCCAGAAAAAATAGCTTCTTCTAAAAAAGGTTATACAAGTAAATACTTAAAAAAAGCATTAAAAGGAGAGAGATAAAATAATGTTTGAATATTTAAATGGAGTAATAAAAATAAAAAAACCAGAATATTTAGCAGTGGATGTAAATGGGGTAGGGTATAGAGTTTACATAACTTTAAAAACTTATGATCAAGTACAGGTGGGAGAGAAAAAAGAGCTATATATATATAATGTAATAAAAGAAGATGCATTTAAACTAGTAGGGTTTTTACAGGAGAGAGAAAGAGTTCTTTTTGAGATGTTAATAGGAATCAGTGGAATAGGATTATCACTAGCCCTTTCTATAATGTCAACATTTTCAATAGACAATATTAGAGAGATTGTTTTAACAGAAGATTTTAAGACGTTAAAAAGAGTTCCAAAATTAGGAGAAAAAAAATCAAAGCAAATAATTATAGATTTAAATAATAAGATTAAAACATTAAATTTAATGTCTATGGAAGATCCATCAGGAGATATGCTAAATAATGCGATTGAAGAAGAGTTATATATGGCATTGGATTCTTTAGGATACAGTAAAAAGGAAATAGATTCTATGATAAGTAAAGATGAGTTAAATAGTTATTCTACTTTGGAAGAGGCAATTAAGGGAGTTTTAAAAAAAATTCAATTAAGGGGATGATTTTATGAGGAAAATCTATGTTCTAGACACTAATGTTTTAATACATGACCATCGTAGTATTTATAGTTTTGAAGATAATGAAGTTGTTGTTCCTATATATGTAATAGAGGAGATAGATAATTTAAAGAGAAATAGTACGACAGCAATACAGGCTCGTTTAGCAGCTAGAGAGCTTGATACCATAAGAAAAAAAGGGTGTATTGCAAAAGGGGTAGAGCTAGAGAAAAAGATTTTTTTCAGGGTAGAGATAGAAAGTGATTTAAATTTATTACCATCAGTATTAAAAAAAGACTCAATGGATAATATGATAATTGCAACAACTCTCGGAATTAAAAATAAAAATCCAGATATGAAAGTAATTTTAATAACTAAAGATATAAATATGAGAATTAAGGCAGATTCTTTAGGATTAGAAGTTCAAGATTATGAAACAGATAGAACGGATTATACGACGTTATATGATGGTTATGAAGAGATTGAAGTTTCAAGAGATATTTATAACAAATTTGATAAAGCTGGAAAAATAAATGTTTGGGAGTTAGGAAAAGAGTATCATTTTACAGAAAATATGTTTATTAAATTTAAATGTGGAGAAGAAAAAACTTTTGGAAGATATATAGGTGGAAAAATTAGAAGAAATTTAGAAGGACAAATATCAGCTTGGGGTGCAAGGGCAAGAAATGATGAGCAAGAATATGCAATGGAACTTTTAATGGATGAAAATATAAAAGTTGTAACATTAGTAGGAAGAGCTGGAACTGGAAAAACTTTATTGGCAATAGCAGCAGGATTAGAACAAGTTGTTGAAAGAGGGAAATATAAAAGATTACTTATAGCTCGTCCAATAATTCCAATGGGAAAAGATTTAGGATATCTGCCTGGAAGTGAAGAAGAGAAATTAAGACCATGGATGCAGCCCATATATGATAATATAGATTATTTAGCTGGGGAAAAAGGTGAAAAAACTGGAGAGAAAGTAATTTTAGGGCTTCAAACTATGGGGCTTTTAAAAATAGAAGCTCTTACTTATATAAGAGGAAGAAGTATTCCTAATGGATATATAATAATAGATGAAGCACAAAACTTAACTCCTCTCGAAGTAAAAACCATAATAACAAGAGCAGGAGAAAATACAAAGATAGTGTTAACAGGAGACCCAGATCAAATAGATAGTCCATATTTAGATTCAGACACAAATGGGCTTACATATCTATCAGAAAAATTAAAAAATGAAAGTATAGTAGGACATGTTACTTTGAAAAAAGGTGAACGTTCAGCATTAGCTGAGTTAGCAGCAAAACTTCTATAATTTTTTCTTTTATTTTATCAATATATATATTATAATAATGTATAAGATAAAAGACGAAATTTGGGAGGAGTAAAGTTATGGAGACACTTTTAACATTGTTTTTATTTATTTTTGCTGTAGCTTTAATAATATTAGTTCTTGTTCAACCAGATAGAAGCCATGGTATGTCAGGTAGCATGGGAATGGGAGGTTCAAATACAGTATTTGGAGTTTCAAAAGACGGAGGACCACTAGCCAGAGCAACTGAAGTAGTAGCATTTTTATTCATACTTTCAGCACTTCTTCTGTATCTAGTAAAATAGTTAAAAGAGTTAAAGGCGTGTTGGGGTACACAATACGCTTTTTTATTTTAAAAAATAGGTTGTGATTAAATGCAAAGTATATTTGGTGGAAATTTTGAAGATGCAAAACCTCTATCTACTCGTTTAAGGCCTCAGAAGTTTGTAGATTTTAAAGGGCAAGAAAAACTTCTAGGAAAAAATGGTGTTCTTAGAAAAATAATAGAGGGTAAATCTTTATCTAATATGATTTTATATGGACCATCAGGCTCTGGAAAAAGTTCATTGGGTGAAATAATATCTAAAGAGTTAAACTATAATTTTGAGACTTTAAATGCAACAGTAGCAAGTTTAAATGATTTAAGAGAGATTGTAGAAAAAGCTAAAAGAAATTTAGAGTTATATGGGAAAAGAACAATTTTATTTTTAGATGAAATTCATAGATTTAATAAAACTCAACAAGATGCGTTATTGTCTTATACAGAGTCAGGAATATTAATTTTAGTTGGAGCTACTACTGAAAATCCTTATCATAGTCTAAACAATGCACTATTATCAAGGTGTTTAATCTTTGAATTTAAACCTTTAACAAGAGATAATATAAGAGAGATTTTAATAAAAGGTGAAAATTTATTAAATTTACAACTTCCCGAAGAGGTAAGAGATGTTATTTTAGATATTTCTCAAGGAGATAGTAGAGTAGCTTTAAATTACTTAGAATTATATAAAAATAGTTGTATGGGATACTCTAAAGAAGAGATAATAGATATTTTCAGAGAAAGAAAAGCCTCTTATCATAAGGAAGAGGATAAATATAATATAATTTCAGCTATGATAAAAAGTATAAGAGGAAGCGATCCAGACTCAGCAGTATATTGGTTAGCAAGGCTTCTTCATGGTGGAGAAGATCCACGATATATAGCAAGAAGAATATTTATCCATGCAAGTGAAGACATTGGTATGGCTAATCCAGAAGCTATGTTAATAGCAAATAGTGCTATGAATGCAAGTGAAAAAATAGGAATGCCGGAAATAAGGATAATTTTATCTCAGGCAGTTATTTATTTAGCAATATCAACAAAAAGCAATTCAAGCTATATGGCAATAGATAAAGCTTTAAAAGATATAGAGGATGGAGACTTAGAACCGGTTCCAATACATATAGGGACTGGAGCGGTAGGATATAAATATCCTCATAATTATGAAAATAATTTTGTGGAGCAAAAATATAGAGCAAATAGAAAAAAATACTATATTCCAGGAAATAACAGAAATGAAAAACTAATTGAAGAAAAATTAGATAAATTATGGAAATTAAAATAATTGAGGTGATAAAATGAAGCTAATTAAAGCGGTTAGAGGAACTAAAGATATATTTGGAGATGAAGGAATAAAGTATGACTATATAACGAGGACAGCTCAAGAGTTTTTTGGAAATTATGGGTACTCAATGATAAAAACTCCTATATTTGAAGAAACAGATCTTTTTAAAAGAGGAGTAGGAGAGGGAACAGATATCGTTGAAAAAGAGATGTATACTTTTCAAGATAGAGGAGAAAGAAGTATTACTTTAAGACCAGAAGGAACAGCAGCTGTTGTAAGATGCTATTTAGAAAATAAGATATACGCGAAAGAGGAAGTTTCAAGATATTTTTATGCAGGGTCTATGTTTAGATATGAAAGACCTCAAGCAGGAAGACAAAGAGAGTTCAATCAAATAGGTGTAGAAGTTTTAGGTGAAAGCTCACCAATTTTAGATGCAGAAGTAATCGCAATGGGATATTCTTTTTTAAGCAAAATTGGAGTTACTGATTTAGAAGTAACTATAAATTCTGTGGGAGAAAAAGAAAGCAGACAGAGATATAGAGAAACTCTTTTAAACTTTTTAGAACCAATGAGAGAAGAGCTTTGTGATGATTGTAAAATGAGAATGGAGAAAAATCCACTTAGAGTTTTAGATTGTAAAGTAGATAAATGTAAAGAGTTAACAGCTGATGCACCAATTATAACAGACTCTTTATCAGTAGAAGAAAAAGCACACTATGAAACAGTGAAAAAATATTTAACATTATTTAATGTAAAGTATAAAGAGGATCCAAGACTAGTTAGAGGATTGGATTATTATTCAAGTACAGTTTATGAGATTGTGACAAATAAATTAGGATCACAAGGAACTGTTTTAGGTGGAGGAAGATATGATAATCTTCTAAAGCAACTTGGAGATAAAGAGATACCTGCATTTGGATTTGCAGCAGGAGTTGAAAGAATCATGATGCTTTTAGGTGAGGATTTCCCAAAAAGAGAGTTAGATGTATATATAGCTTGGTTGGGAGAAGCTACTATGGATTCTGCATTTAAGTTAGCTAATGATTTAAGACTTTTTGGAAAATCTGTTGTAATAGATTATGCTTCAAAAGGAATGAAAGCTCATATGAAAAAAGCTGATAGAGTTGGAGCAAAAAATGTTATTATAATAGGTGAGGATGAGATGAATAAAGGTGTTGTTATGCTAAAAGATTTCATCAATAGAACTCAAGAAGAAGTAAGTATAGAAAATATAAAAAATATATTAAAATAATAGAAGGAGAAAAGCGATGACGTATTATAGAACTCATAACTTAGGGGAATTAAGAGCTTCAAATATTGGTGAAACAGTTACTTTATCTGGATGGGTTGATACAAAAAGAGACTTAGGTGGATTAACATTTATCGATTTAAGAGATAGAGAAGGAAAAACACAAATAGTTTTCCATACAGATGTAGCAGAAGTTTCAGTTGTAGAAAGAGCACAAAAATTAAAAAATGAATCAGTTATAAAGGTTGTAGGAGTTGTAAAAGAAAGACAAAGCAAAAATGCGAATATTCCTACTGGTGATATTGAAGTATTTGTAACAGATTTAGAAGTTTTAAATAACTGTGATGTTTTACCATTCCAAATATCTGGAGATGAAAATTTAAGCGAAAATATAAGATTAAAATATAGATATTTAGATTTAAGAAGATCTCAAATGACTAGAAATCTAAAGATGAGACATAAAATGATTATGTCAATAAGAAACTATATGGATGAAAAAGGATTCCTAGACGTAGATACTCCAATTTTAACAAAGTCAACACCAGAGGGAGCAAGAGACTTCTTAGTTCCAAGTAGAATTAATCCAGGAGATTTCTATGCTTTACCACAATCACCTCAATTATTTAAGCAATTATTAATGATTTCTGGAGTAGAAAAATATTTCCAAATTGCTAAATGTTTTAGAGATGAAGATTTAAGAGCTGATAGACAACCTGAGTTTACTCAGTTAGATATCGAAATGTCTTTCATAGAGCAAAAAGATATTATGAATGAGATAGAGGGATTAGCTAAAAGAGTATTTAAAAATGTAACAGGAGAATCAGCTGATTACGAATTCCCAAGAATGCCTTATGCAGAAGCTATGGAAAGATTTGGTTCAGATAAACCTGATACAAGATTTGGTGTTGAATTAAAAGATTTAACAGATATAATGGCAACTTGTGGATTCAAAGGATTTAAAAGTGCAGTAGAAGCTGGTGGAATCGTTAAAGCAGTTGTAGCTCCAGGAGTTGCAGAGCAATTCTCAAGAAAAATTTTAACTGAATATGAAGATTATGCAAAAACATATTTTGGTGCAAAAGGAATGGCTTGGATAAAGTTAACAGAAGAGGGAGTTAATTCCCCAATAGCTAAGTTCTTTACTGAAGAAGAGATGAATGCAATCATAGCTAGAACTGAAGCAAAAGTTGGAGATGTAATAATGATTGTAGCAGATAGAGCAAAAGTTGTGTATGGAGCTTTAGGTGCTGTAAGATTAAAGTTAGGAAAAGAATTAGGATTGATTAATAATGATGAATTTAAATTCTTATGGGTAGTAGATTTCCCTATGTTCGAATATGATGAAGAAGAGCAAAGATATAAGGCTCAACATCACCCATTCACATCAATAAAAGCTGAAGATATGCAGTTATTCTTAGATGGAGAAATGGATGAAGTTAGAACTAACTCATACGACTTAGTATTAAATGGATCTGAAATTGGTGGAGGATCAATAAGAATATTTAATCCTGAAATTCAAAGTAAAGTATTTGAAAAGTTAGGTTTATCTAAAGAAGAAGCACAAGAGAAGTTTGGATTCTTTGTGGATGCATTTAAATATGGAGCACCACCACATGGAGGATTAGCTTTTGGTATTGATAGATGGTTAATGGTAATGTTAAAAGAGCAATCAATAAGAGATGTAATCCCATTCCCTAAAACAAATAAAGGTCAATGTTTAATGACAGAAGCACCAAGTAAAGTTGATGATAAGCAATTAGAAGAGCTTTATTTAGATTCAACATATAATTCAGAAATAGTTTAGTTATAAAAAATATACTATTCATAAGGATTTTTTAATTGAAAAAATAATATAGAAGTGATATAATTGTCTTAAGAATAAATATTTCTGGTCTACTCGCTATTATCTGGAGGTTTTGGGCCTAAGGTCGCTATTGGGATTGGCGCTGTTATTTATAGTTCAGAAAAGTCACGGAAACCCTTGTTTCACGGACCCTGTGTATAGATAATATCTGGTTACCACTTATAAGAAATGGCGACCAAAACCGTAAGGAAGGCGGTAGACTGGAGTTATTCTTTTTAGGACTTTCGAGTCCTTTTTTTTTATTTCACGATGAAAGGAGAATAAATGTTAACTATTGAAAAACAAATAGAAATAATTTTATTAGAAACAGTAAATAATCTTTATCCAGATAAAGATTTAAAACCAATAGAGATAACTGTAGCAACAAATGAAAAATTTGGAGATTTTCAATCAAATTTTGCTATGATGAATTCTAAAATAATTGGTGGTAATCCAAGAGCTATTGCTGAGAATGTTGTAAATAACATAGTTGAAAATAGTGTAATTGATAAAATAGAGATTGCAGGACCAGGATTTTTAAATATATTTTTAAAAGATTCATATTTAGGAGATTTAGTTAAAAAGATTTCAAAAGAGGATTATGAATTTAAAGGACTTAATATAGAAGGAGATGTAATAATAGATTACTCTTCGCCGAATATAGCAAAAAGAATGCATATTGGTCACTTAAGATCAACTATAATCGGAGATTCGATTAAAAGAATGTATAAGTATTTAGGTTATAATGTTGTGGCAGACAATCACATTGGAGATTGGGGAACTCAATTTGGAAAACTGATAATAGGATACAGAAACTGGCTTAATCAAGAGGCTTATAAAGAAAATGCTATTGAAGAATTAGAAAGAGTTTATGTTGAGTTTACAAGACAAAGTGAGGAAAATCCAGAACTTGAAGATCAAGCTAGAGAAGAGTTAAAAAAACTTCAAGATGGTGATAAGGAAAATTATAGATTATGGCAAGAGTTTATAAAAGTTTCTCTAGATGAATATGCAAAGTTATATAATAGAATGGGAATAAACTTTGATACATATTATGGTGAATCTTTTTATCATGATTTAATGCCAGGAGTAGTTGAAGAGTTAGAAAATAAAAAAATAGCAGTTGAAGATCAAGGAGCAAAAGTTGTATTTTTCCCAGAGGAAGAGAAACTACATCCTTGTATTGTTCAAAAGAAAGATGGAGCATTTTTATATGCAACTTCAGATATAGCAACTGTTAAATTTAGATTAGCTAATTATAATGTAAATAAATTAATATATGTAACAGATGAGAGACAGCAAGATCACTTTAGACAATTTTTTAGAATTACAGATATGTTAGGATGGAATGTTGAAAAGCAACATGTTTGGTTTGGAATAATGAGATTTGCTGATGGAGTGTTCTCTACTAGAAAAGGAAATGTAATTAGATTAGAGGAACTTTTAGATGAAGGTAAGAGAAGAGCTTATGAAATTGTAAATGAGAAAAATCCAGAATTATCAGAAGAGGAAAAAGATAATATAGCAGAAGTTGTAGGAACAGGAGCTATAAAGTATGCTGATTTATCACAAAACAGACAAACAGCAGTTATTTTTGAATGGGATAAAATTTTAAGCTTTGAAGGAAATACGGCTCCATATTTACAATACTCTTATGCAAGAATTAAATCTATATTAAGAAGAGCAAAAGAGCAGAATAAAGATGTTAAAGAGGATGTTATAATAAAGTTTGTAGATAAAACAGAAAGAACTTTAGCTCATCATTTAACACAATTCCCAGGAGTTATATTGAAAGCAGCTGATAGTTGTAGACCAAATTTAATAGCTGATTATTTATTTGAATTATCAAAAAAATTCAATAGCTTCTACAATGCATGTCCAATATTAAATCAAGAGGATGAAATTTTATATTCAAGATTGTTATTAGCTGAAAGAACAGCAGCAGTATTGAAAGAAGGATTGAATATTTTAGGAATAAATACATTAGAGAGAATGTAAAACTAAAACCAGTGTGAGAGCACTGGTTTTTTTATAAAAAAGAATAAGAGAAAAACTAAGTATAACAAGATTAGATAGTAAGAATTTGTAATACGAGGTGAAAGAATGGAGTGGATTTATCTTTTTTATAATGTTACTGTAGAGGTTTTTTATAAAGTTGGTGTTTTTGTATCAATATCTTTATTATTAATTGGTTTAATAGATTACAAATTTAATGGAATAATAATAAAACTATTAGAAAAAGATAGGAAAAATCAAGTTTATTTTTCAGCATTATTAGGGTTAGTTCCAGGTTGTGGAGGGGCAATAGTTGTAGTTCCAATGTATATTTTAGGAAAAGTAACTTTTGGAAGTTTAGTTGCAGCTTTTATAACAACAATGGGAGATGCTGCCTTTATTTTAATTGTGGGAGATATAACTGCATACTTTAAAGTATTAATAATAAGTGGAATAACTGGAGTAATTTGTGGTTTATTTATAGATTATTTTAAGATTGGTGAAAATATAGTTATAAATAAAAATAAGCAAATGGAAAAAGGGAAGGACTATGTAAATGAAGAGAGTGGACATAAACATCACAAACATATAGCTCATAAACAAGGAGATATAGTTGATAAAGTTTTACATAGAAGAACAGATTTTAAATATGTATACTTAATGACTCATAATATATGGTACAAAATATTTTGGCTTTTGGTAATAATCTCTTTTCCTTTTGCTTTGGAGCATTTATTAGATGCTCATACACATGAAAATCATTTTATAATTGAGTATATGAATATAAGTGGTAGTATAGGAACGATTTTATGTATTTTATATACTTTATTAAGTAGAAAAGGAATACAGGGCAGTAACTTTGACAAAACTGAAAGTAAATTAGGATCAATAAAAGAAACTTTAATACACACAGCAGAAGAAGTGGCATTTTTAGTAAGTTGGGTTTTTGTGGCATTTTTAGGGTATGAGATATTATTGAGATATATAGGTGGAGCTGAAGGCTTAAAACTATTTTTAGAAAACAAGGGTTTTTTAGTAGTAATCGGGGCAGTCATTATCGGGTTAATACCAGGTTGTGGACCTCAAATATTATTAGCTGCTATCTATATATCAGGTGGAATTCCATTTTCAGCGTTGGTAGCTAATGCAATTTGTAATGATGGAGATGCATTATTTCCATTGTTAGCGTTAAGTAAAAAGTCAGCTTTACTAGTTACCTTATATAATGTAATTCCAGCTTTATTAATTGGAGGTTTTTTATATTTATTAGAAACTTAAAAAGCAGATGGTTATAGACCATCTGCTTTATTAGTTTAAATTTCATCTAAAAAATCTTCTAATGAAACTAAAGGTTCTAGAAGTTCTAAATAATTTTTATTTGTAGTAGTAGTTACTCGATTAATTTTTATAAGATCTTTATCTGCTAAGATAGAGGCGTTTTCATTTATTTCATTTAAAGAATAGTCTTGTAAAAGATTCTGTAAGTCAATTGTTGTTAAGATTTTTTTTTGTAGTTCTTTTGTGCTTCCATTAGCCATACATCCAAGAGTTATAATCTCTTTTTCTTCAAAGATATCTCCTTGAGAATGAAACTTTAGAAGTTCTCTAAAAATTTTGTCTTGTAGTAATTTGTTCATAAAAATCATCTCCTGATATATTATTTTTTAAAATAATTTTTAAGTAAACTATCTAAAAGCGGATTAACACCTAAAAATTGTAAGTATCTATCATATTCTTTTCTTTTTTCTTCTAGTTTCTCTTCTGAAGGAGAACCTAAAATAGCCTTGATTAGAATATTTTTAGGAGTATGTTCCATATCTATGAATTCCATAACTTTTGTATTATAACCACAAAGTTCTAAAGAAAGAGCTCTTAGAGCATCTGTGGCTAAAGAACTAAATCGTTCTTGTAAAATACCATGATTCCCAAAAGGCGATAGAACTCCTTTTAATTCTGTTGTTGGGGATTTATCTATTTTTTGATTTATTTCTGACTGGCAGCAAGGTACAGCTAAAATAGCTTTAGCACCTAATTCTAATCCTTTAAGAATAGAGTAGTCAGTAGCATTATTACAAGCATGTAGTGAGAATATTAAGTCAACATCTTTAAAAATATCAAAATCTTTAATATCTCCTTTTAAGAACTGTAAATTATTAAAGTTTAAATCTTTAGCAATGATATTACAATGGTTAATAACATCCTCTTTTAAATCTAAGCCAATAACATCAATATTTAAATTTTTAATATTTTTTAAATAATGATACAAAGCAAAAGTTAAGTATGATTTACCACATCCAAAATCAATTATTTTCATTGAATTACCAATAAGTTTTTTTTCTTGTAACTCTTTTAGTGTATCTTCAATAAATTCTAAATATCTGTTTATTTGTCTAAATTTATTAAATTTTTCTTTACTAACTTTTCCGGCTTCAGACATAACTCCAAGTCTAATTAAAAATGGGATAGGTGTGTTATCTTGTAAAATATAATTTTTTTGTTTATTGTGTGAAAGTTCTAATGTTTTACTTTCAGTATTTTTTCTTTTTATAGAAAAACCTTTTTTATTTTGTAAAACTTGAATCTCTTGATTAGATGTAACTATTAAAATTTGTTTAAATGTATCAATAATTTCATCTAAAATGTTAAAGGTATCTACTAAGATTTCATTTTTATGAAAAGCTTTATTATTTATAAAACTTTCAAATTGTATAAAAAAATCTTCTTTTATTTGAACAGGTTTTAAATTTATTTTTTTATAAGAACTTTCTTTTGTAGGATTTGAAAAAACTCCTTTTATAAAATTATTATCATTAACACTATCTTTAAAAATATTTAAAATATCATTTTTTAGGTATTTCATATTAAACTCCTTATTTTCAATAATCTATATTATACTCTGTAAGAGAAAAATATTCAAAAAATTTTTGACAAAAATGTCAAATTATGGTATTTTAGATTCATAGATATAGGGGGTATAGGTATATCGATATAAGGAGATGAAATGATGAAAAAAGAGTATGAGATTGAAAATCTCCACTGTGGAGGTTGTGCATCAAAAATTCAATATGAATTGGATAAATTAGCTGAATTAGAAGGTGTTAATGTTGATTTTTATACAAAAAAATTGAAGTTTATACTGAAAGAAGAGGTAAATGAGGATGAACTTATTGAAAAATTAAATAAAATTGCAGATAAAGTAGAACCAGGAACATATTTTAAAAAAGTAAAAAATGATGATAGTAAATTAAGTGAAGATGAGGATACTCACGAATATAATCATTCTCATGGCAACGAATTAATTTCAAAATTATATTTAATTATTCTAACAATTGGAATTACTCTTTTTGTTGTTGGATTAACATTACCAAAGAGTTTACAAAAAGATATAATTTTGATTATAGCATATGGACTATCGGGATATGATATATTACTAAATGCTTTAAAAAACTTAAAAAGAGGAAAATTTTTAGATGAGAATTTTTTAATGAGTATAGCTACAGTTGGAGCTTTAGCTTTAGGTGATTTTGGAGAAGCTGCAGGTGTTATGATTTTCTATAAAATAGGTGAATTCTTTCAAGATATGGCAGTTAATAATTCAAAAAAATCTATAGAAAAATTAATGAGTATAAAACCAGAGTTTGCAAATGTAAAAGATAAAAATGGGATTATAGAAATGATGAATCCTTCAAAAGTAAAAGTAGGAGACATATTAATTATAAAACCTGGAGAAAGAGTTCCTTTAGATGGAGTTATTGTATCAGGAACAACAACATTAGATAAATCAGCTTTAACGGGAGAGTCAGTGCCAGTTATAGGTGAAGTAGGAAGTGAAATATTAAGTGGATCTATAAATATAAATGGTACTATTGAAGTAAAAACAACAAAAATATATTCTCAATCTACTGTTAGTAGAATAATAGACATGGTTCAAAGTGCTGGAAGTAAAAAAGCACATGCTGAAAAATTTATAACAAAATTTGCAAGATATTACACACCATTAGTTGTTTTTATGGCTATTTTAATAGGATTTGGAGTTCCATTATTTTACGATGGTAACTTTAAATTATGGTTTAGTAGAGCACTTATATTTTTAGTAATCTCTTGTCCATGTGCATTAGTTTTATCAGTACCTTTAACATTCTTTAGTTCTATTGGAAAAGGATCAAAAGATGGAATATTGATAAAAGGTGGAAATTATTTAGAAAGATTAAAAAATATAGATACAGTTGTATTTGATAAAACAGGTACTTTAACAAAGGGAAGTTTCAAAGTAACAAAGGTTGAGGTTATAAAGGGATCAGAAAAACGTCTAATGGAATATGCTAAGGCAGGTGAATTTTATTCAAACCATCCTATAGGAAAAGCTATATTAAATTATGGAGATGTTGAAATTTCAGAATGGGATATACAAGGACACAATGAAAAAGCTGGATATGGGGTAAATGCTCTTTATTCTGGAAAAGAGATTTTAGTAGGAAGTAGAAAATTCTTAGAAAGTCATAATATCAATGTTGAATTACCAGAAGCTTTTGGAACAGTAGTTTATGTTGCTGTAGATTCTGAATTTATTGGAAGAATTTTTGTAGAAGATGAGATAAAAGAAAACTCAAGAAAGACAATAGATGAGTTAAAATCACAGGGTATTGATGTGTATATGTTAACTGGAGATAATAAAAAAACAGGTAAACATATTGGAGATATTTTAGGAATAGATGAAGACAAAGTATGTACAAATCTTCTTCCGCAAGATAAAGTTAGTAAGTTAGAAGAGATAAAAAGTAAAAGTAAAAAAGGAACTATATTCGTGGGAGATGGAATAAACGATGCTCCAGTATTAGCTATGGCTGATATTGGAATTTCTATGGGGAAATTAGGAAGCGATATTGCAATAGAAAGTTCAGATATAGTTTTAATGAATGATGATCCTTATAAAATAATAGAGGCTTTACATTTGGGACAAAGAAATAATCAAGTTGTACTAGAAAATGTAGGGTTTGCTTTAGGAGTAAAAATAGTAGTTATGATTTTAGGAGTTTTAGGAATTGCAAATCTATGGTTAGCTATTTTTGCAGATGTAGGAGTATCGGTATTAGCTGTTTTAAATGCATCTAAAATTTTAAGTAAAAAAAATTAAAGAATATAAAGAGAGTTCGTATACTCTCTTTTATTTTTTGTGTTATAATATATAAAAAAAGAAAAGGGAGATAGATATGTTTTATTTTGTTTACGGAGACACTCCACTTCCGTTAAAATATGAAGAGTTAATGGAAAAAATAAAAAAGTCAAATCCTAGCATTCCAATGAAAGTCTATGATGCTTCTCAAAATGAGGAAGATAATTTTTTAGAAAGTATTTCAATAAACTCTATGTTTGCTCCAAAGGAGTTAGTAGTTTTAAAAAGAGCTGAAAAAAATAAAAAGTTAGATCAATTATTAAAAATAGTTGGAGAATATGATCTCACAAAAAAAGAGGTTGTAGTTGTTTATGAAGAAGAGTTAAATGATTATGGTAAAGCAATAAATGAGGTTGGAAAAAAGGTTTTAACAAATGCAGAGAAATTAGGAAAAGTAATTGTAGCAAGAAAAGCTTTAGAGAAAAAGGGTATACACTTTTTTATAGAAAAAGAGTTAGAAATATCTGAGTATGAGGCCGAAAAATTAGCAGAAATTTTAGGTGATGATTTTTTTAAAGTAAAAAACGAAGTAGAGAAAATAAAGAGTTTTTTAGATGGAAAAACATTTATATTAGAAAAAATTTTACCTATCTTATCAGTAAGTGATGAGTATAATTTAAAAAAATTAGTAGAAGATTTTATGATTGAAGATAATATGGAAGTATTACTAGATTATTTAAAAAAAAGTAAAGAGTATATGTTATTTTTATATTTAATTTCAGAAGAGTTAAGTTTAGCATTAAAATTAGTAGGGTTAAAGAAAAGTGGAGATTTAAGAGAAAGTATTTCGTATAATGATTTTAAAGGAAATACATATGAAAAGTTAAAAAAATATTTTAAAAATAATAGAGGATACATTAGAGAATATCCTATTTTTTTAAAATTAAAATACATGTCTTTATTTAATGAACAATTTTTATTAAAAAAAATAGAAAAATTATTGAAAGTTGAATTTTTAATAAAAAATGGTGGAATAGAAGAAAATATAGGTATAGAAAAATTTATAATTGATTTTAAAAGAGGGTAGTTTTTTAAACTATCCTCTTTTTATATTAAAAAAGCTAGAATCAATATTTTCTATAAATTGAGATGGAGTTTTAAATAATCCAAAGTCACCATAAAAAGATAAAGGATAAGACAAAAAGAGTTCTTTTTTGGCTCGAGTTAAAGCTACATAAAAAAGTCTTTTTTCCTCCTCTAGATTAAGAGCATCACCTATTGAACTTGGAATGATACCTTCTAAAAGAAGAGGAATAAATACATAATCCCATTCTAATCCTTTAGAACTGTGTATGGTTAAAAATGAGAGAGTTATATTTGTATTATGAAATTTATGTTTAAAAATATTTTCTAAAAATGGATTAGAAGCAACATTAAATTTGATATTAGAAGATTCAAAGAATTTGATAAACTCTTCCATGTAAATAAAGTTTCTAAAAAGAATTCCAATCGTAGCAGTTGGATTCAATTCTAAAATATCTTTGATTTTATCAAAAATAAATGAAATTTCATTAAAATGATTTTTAAAAATATTTAGATTAGGTTTTTTTAAAGAGCTATCTTTAGTTATAAGTGATTTTCTAAAACAATATTTTAATTTTTTAGAAAATTCATTTGATAAATGTAAAATAGGATTGGTACTTCGATAGTTTTCTTTTAAAATAATAGTTTTAACATTGGGAAATTCATTAGAAAAATTTAGAATATTTTCCATGGAAGTTCCTTTAAAACCATAAATACTTTGATAGTCATCTCCAACAACCATGAGATTAGAATTTTTAGCTAGTAATTTTAAAATATGAACTTGTAAATTATCAGTATCTTGATATTCGTCAACCATAATATATTGAAAATCGATAATAATTAAATTTAGGCTTAATAGTTTATAAAATTGAATAAGTAGATCATTAAAAGAATAGAAATTTTCTGTTTTTTTTAATAATTCAAAATTATTTAAAAAATTTATAATTAAAGTTTTAGATTTTTCATCTAGTTTTTTAAAATAATATTCTTTTAAAATAGAGGAAGAGGTTAAAGAGATAATTTTTATTAAAATATCTTTAGAAAATTTTTTTAAAATATTGTCATAAAGAGGAGTTTTTTTAGCTAAAACTAAAGCATCATCTGTAGTAAGAATTTTAAAACATTTATTTTGACTATATTTTTTTAAATATCTATATGCTAAAGAATGAAAAGTTTCAATACAAATATTTGAATCAGGTAAAAAAGAACTGATTCTTGTTTTTATTTCACTAATAGCTTTTCTAGTAAAAGTTAGAATTAGAATGTTTTTAGAAGGTATTTTAAGTTCAATTAAAAGAAGAGCTCTATATATAATGGTTCTTGTCTTTCCAGAACCTGCGCCCGCTATAACTAAAAAATGGCCATTAAAATTTATTACGGCTATTAATTGATCAAAATTTAAATTATTGATTAAAAAATTTTTGAAATTATCAGATAAATCTAAATTTTTTAAAGATATATTTTTTAAATAGTTTTCTTTCATAAAATTTATCATCTCCCCTACAAAAATAAAGCTTAATAGAATATACCTCAATAAAGTAAAAAAATCTAATAAAAGTAACAAAAATTTGAATAATGAGTCTAAAAAATAAAAATGATCAAAAATTGACGGTTAAAAATTAGAAAAATTATCGAAAAAAAATTTTAAAAAACACTAAAACACAAGTATACTAGCATTATAAAAATAAAAATTCACACAGGAGTGATGTTTATGACACTAATAAATACAATAGAAAAAGTAAGATTAGCACAAAAAGAATATTCTAAATTTACTCAAGAACAAGTAGATGAAATTTTTAGAGAAGCTTCATTAGCTGCAAATAATGCTAGAATAAAATTAGCTAAAATGGCAGTTGAAGAAACTGGAATGGGAATTGTTGAAGATAAAGTTATAAAAAATCACTTTGCTTCAGAATATATATATAACTCATACAAGGATACAAAAACTTGTGGAACAATAGAAGTTGACGCAGCTTATGGAGTTGAAAAAATAGCTGAACCAATTGGAGTTATAGCTGGAATAGTTCCAACTACTAACCCAACATCAACAGCAATATTTAAAGCATTATTAGCTTTAAAAACAAGAAATGGAATTATTTTTTCTCCACACCCAAGAGCAAAAAATGCAACAATAGAGGCAGCTAGAATAGTTTTAGAAGCAGCAGTAAAAGCTGGAGCTCCAAAAGATATAATTGGATGGATTGCTGAGCCATCAGTTCAAGCATCTAATGATCTTATGAAAATGGCAGATTTAATATTAGCAACTGGAGGACCAGGAATGGTTAAGGCTGCTTATTCATCAGGAACACCTGCAATTGGAGTAGGAGCTGGAAATACACCAGTAATAATAGATGAAACAGCACACATAAAAATGGCAGTAAACTCAATTTTATTATCAAAAACTTTTGATAATGGAGTTATCTGTGCTTCTGAGCAAGCAGTAATAATTCCAACTTCAATTTACGATAAAGTAAAAGAAGAGTTTACAGCAAGAAATGCCTACATATTAAAAGGTGACGAAGTAGATAAAGTAAGAAAAACAATAGTAATAGATGGACATTTAAATGGAGATATTGTAGGACAATCTGCTTACAAAATAGCTCAAATGGCTGGAGTAACTGTTCCTGAAAATACAAAAGTTATTATAGGAGAAGTTGAATCAGTTGAATTAGAAGAAGCATTTTCACATGAGAAATTATCACCAGTATTAGCTATGTATAAAGCTAAGAATTTTGAAGACGCTTTAAAGAAAGCAGATAGATTAATAGAGCTTGGTGGAATGGGACATACATCAGTTTTATATGCAGATGAATTAGTTGCAAAAGATAAAATTGATTTATTTGGAAAAACAATGAAAACAGGAAGAACATTAATTAATATGCCAGCAGCTCAAGGAGCTATAGGAGATGTATTTAACTTTAAACTAGCACCATCATTAACACTTGGATGTGGATCGTGGGGAGGAAACGCTGTTTCTGAAAACGTTGGAGTTAAACACTTAATAAACATAAAGACAGTTGCTAAAAGGAGAGAAAATATGCTATGGTTTAGAATTCCTGAAAGAGTATACTTCAAATTCGGATCTCTTCCAGTGGCTTTAGAAGAATTAAAAGGAAAGAAAAAAGCTGTAATTGTAACAGATCAACAGTTAGCTTCTTTAGGATATACAGATCATATAACAACAGTTTTAGAAAATATCGGAGTAGATTTTAGAGTATTCTCAGATGTACAAGCGGACCCAACTTTAAGTGTAGTTGAAAAAGGTGCAGAATTAATGAGAAACTATAACCCAGATGTAATCATAGCTTTAGGTGGAGGTTCAGCAATGGACGCGGCTAAAATTATGTGGGTTATGTATGAGCATCCAAAAGTAAACTTTAAAGATTTAGCTATGACATTTATGGATATTAGAAAAAGAATAGTTAAATTCCCTAAAATGGGAGAAAAGGCAGAGTTCTGGGCAGTTGCAACTTCAGCAGGAACAGGATCAGAAGTAACTCCATTTGCGGTTATAACAGATGATACGACAGGAGTAAAATATCCATTAGCTGACTATGAAATTACACCAAATGTAGCAGTAGTAGATCCTCAATTGATGTTATCAATGCCAGCTGGTTTAACAGCAGCATCGGGAATAGACGTAGTAACTCACGCTATTGAGGCATATGTGTCAATAATGGCATCAGAATTTACTAATCCATTAGCATTAGAAGCAACTAGATTAACATTTAAATATCTTCCTGAATCAGTTAAAGGTGGAGCGTTAGCAGTTAAAGCTAAAGAAAAAATGGCAAATGCATCTTGTATGGCTGGAATGGCATTCTCGAACGCATTCTTAGGAATATGTCACTCAATGGCTCATAAATTAGGAGCAGCATTCCACTTACCTCATGGAGTAGCAAATGCATTATTACTTGATGAAGTAATTAGATTTAATGCAACAGATAGACCATTTAAAATGGCAGGATTTGCACAATATAAATATCCACATGCAAAAGAGTGTTACGCAAAATTAGCTGACTATTTAGGATTTACAAAAGGAAATGAAACTCCAGAAGAGAAAGCTAAAATATTAAGAAAGAAAATAGCAGAATTAAAAGCTGAAATTGGAATAAAGTCAACAATAGCAGAATATGGAATTTCAGAGCAAGAGTTCCTATCTAAATTAGATCAAATGGTTGAAGATGCATTTGATGACCAATGTACAGGAGCAAATCCAAGATATCCATTAATGAGTGATTTAAAAGAGATGTACTTAAGAGCTTATTATGGTCCAGAAAAATACTTAGCTATGCAAAAGAAAAGCGAAGAAAAATCTGAGAAAAAAGCAAAATAAAATTAGCCACCTTAATTAAATTTAGTCATATAGAAAATAAAACCTCCTAAATATTTAGGAGGTTTTATTTATAGTTATTTAATTTTTGACCATATTTGTTTAGATCCAATAAAGCCTGATTTATCAAGACTTCCTTTTACTATAAGGGTATTTGGGTCTTTAAAAGAGATTGAGCAGTAGTAAGTTTTTCCATTTTCTGGATTGTAAATAAATCCATTTTCAAAACGATCTTTTTCAGGGTTATATGTGAAATCACTAACGAAATTTATACCAACTAATGATCTTGTTTTAAGTTTTTCATCAGGATTTGCTAAATCTATTTTAGTTTTTCCTTCTAACTTGTGACCCTTCTCATAAATTGGGATAGTTAGTTGTATGATTTTTCCAAAATATCTATTGTCTATTTTTTGAAACTCTACTATGATTTGATTTCCATTTTTAGCTTTTTCAGTAATCCATTTTCCTTGAATATCCTCTTCTTTTGAAAAAGTTAAAGTACTAAATATAAGTGTAATTAATAAAAATATTTTTTTCATTTTATTCCTCCAAAATATGTGTTTTTTATATTATAACAGGTGTAATTAAATAAATCAATACTGAAAAAAAGAACAAAATAAAAATATTTTTTCTTTTTTTAGTAATAATAAAAAAAATTTATTTTTTAAATAGGACGTATTCATTAAATAAATTTGATTTGTACGATATAAAAGGTTATATTTTATTAACAATATTAAATTATTGAAAAATAAAATAGAAATGCAGGGGGGAAAAATGAAGAAAAAAATACTTTTATTAAGTACTTTAGCAATTTTTTTAGGATTGAATTTAGAGGCAAGAGCTGATAAGAATACCCTAGTTATAGCTAATGGAGCAGATGCAAAAACATTAGATATACATGCAACAAATGATGCGCCATCAGCAAAAGTATCAGGACAAATATATGATACTTTAGTAAAACAGGATACTAATATGAATATAGTTCCTGGATTAGCTGAAAGTTGGAGTCAAGTAGATGATAAAACAACAGAGTTTAAATTAAGAAAAGGTGTAAAGTTTCATAATGGAAAAGAATTAACAGCAAATGATGTTAAATTTTCTTTGGATAGAATGAAGGCATCACCGCAGGTTTCACATATAATAAAAGCAGTTGATTCAGTAGAAGTTGTAGATGACTATACTGTAAGGGTAAAAACAGCAACTCCTTTTGGACCACTATTAAGTCACCTATCACATAATGCTTCAGGAATTTTAAATAAAGAGGCCGTGGAAAAAGCTGGTGGAGCTTATGGACAACATCCTGTAGGAACAGGACCATATAAGTTTGTTAATTGGCAAGCAGGAGATAGAATAACATTAGAGGTTAATCCAGATTACTATTTAGGAAAGGCTCCAACAGATAAGGTTATCTTTAGAAGTATTGTTGAAGGAACGAATAGAACAATAGGATTAGAAACAGGAGAGGTAGATATAGCTTTTGATATTGATCCTGTAGATAAAAATATGGTTAGAGATAATGAAAGACTAGAGTTAATTGAAGAACCATCTCTATCGACAACATATTTAGGATTTAATATGGAAAAAGATTCTTTAAAAGATAAAAAGGTAAGACAAGCAATAGCGTATGCTTTAAATACTCAAGATATAGCAGATGCAGTATATCAAGGATCAGCTCAAACAGCTAATTCAGCGATAGGACCAAAAGTTTTTGGATATAACCCTGATGCAAAAGCATATGAGTATAATCCAGAAAAAGCAAAAGAGTTATTAAAAGAAGCAGGATATGATAAAGGGTTAAAGTTAAAGTTATGGATAAATGATAATCCAATTAGAAGAGATATAGCTGTTATTGCTCAAGATCAATTAAAACAAGTTGGAATTGACGTAACAATTGAAACTCTTGAGTGGGGAGCATTTTTAGATGGAACAGCTAGAGGAGATCACGATTTATATATACTAGGTTGGGTTTCTGTAACAGGAGATGCTGATTATGGATTAGATCCGCTATTTAACTCTGCAAATAAAGGTGGAGCAGGTAATAGATCGTTCTATTCAAATCCAAAAGTTGACGAATTATTAGTAAAAGGAAGAAGTAGTGTTAATCCAGAAGAGAGAAAAACTTATTACTATGAAATTCAAGATATAGTACAAGAGGAAGTTCCGGTATTAACATTAGTTTATCCAACACAAAATATTGGAGAACAAAAAACTGTACAAGGATTTAAAATGCATCCTGCAGGACACCATAAAGTTTATGGAACTTATAAGACAAAGTAAAATATTTAAATTTTAGAAAGGAAACCTAAATGGTTTCCTTTCTAGTATAAAGCAAATAAAGGGGGCTACACAATGTACAAATATATAGTAAAAAGAATACTATTGTTAATACCTGTATTACTAGGAGTTTCATTCTTAGTATTTACAATAATGTCATTTACACCAGGAGATCCAGCTCAGCTGATCCTAGGAGAAAGTGCTCCTAAAGAAGCTGTAGCACAATTAAGATTAGAGATGGGATTAAATGACCCTTTTATTGTTCAATATTTAAGATTTGTAAAAAATGCAGTAGTAGGAAATTTTGGACAATCTTATACAACAGGAAGAGAAGTGTTTGGAGAAATTTTTTCAAGATTCCCGAATACATTGATATTAGCAGTTTTAGGAATAATTATAGCTGTTTGCATTGGAATCCCACTAGGGATTATATCGGCAACAAGACAATATACATTAATTGATAGTGTTAGTATGATAGGAGCTTTATTAGGAGTATCAATGCCCGTTTTTTGGCTTGGATTAATGTTAATTTTAACATTCTCAGTTAATTTGAGATGGTTACCTTCTGGAGGATTTGATGGATTAAAAAGTTTGATACTTCCATCTGTAACTTTAGGGGTAGGATCAGCAGCCATAATTACTCGTATGACTCGTTCTTCTATGTTAGAGGTTATAAGACAGGACTATATAAGAACAGCAAGAGCTAAAGGAGTAGCAGAAAAAGTTGTTATAAATAAACATGCTCTAAAAAATGCTTTAATTCCAGTAATAACAGTAGTAGGACTACAATTTGGTGGACTTTTAGGTGGAGCTGTTTTAACTGAGTCAGTTTATTCGTGGCCAGGTGTAGGAAGAATGATGGTAGATGCCATTAGACAAAAAGACACGCCAACAGTTTTAGCATCAGTAATTTTCTTGGCAGTTACATTTAGTGTTGTAAATTTAGCAGTAGATATACTATACGCTTATGTAGATCCAAGAATAAAATCGCAATACAAATAAAGGGGTGAATAAAAGTGGCTACTATGAAAAATGAAAATGTGGGGAAAAAAAGAAGCCAATGGGCAGAATTATGGAAAAATTTAAAGAGAAATAAGATGGCCTTATTAGGTTTAGTAATAATAGTGATAATAGTTTTACTTGCAATATTTGCAGACCAAATTGCAAATTATGATCAAGTTGTAATTAAGCAAAATTTAAGAATGAGATTAAAACCACCTTCAGCACAACATTGGTTAGGAACTGATGAATTTGGAAGAGATATATTTGCTAGATTAGTTCATGGTGCTAGAGTATCTTTAAAAGTTGGTATATTAGCAGTAGGTATAGCAATAGCAATTGGAGGTTTCTTAGGAGCTGTAGCAGGATATTATGGTGGAAAATTAGATAATATAATAATGAGAATAATGGATATATTTTTAGCTGTACCTAGTATACTTCTTGCTATAGCTATTGTATCAGCATTAGGTCCAAATCTTTTAAATCTAATGATTGCAGTAAGTATATCATCTGTTCCAAGATATGCTAGAATAGTAAGAGCTTCAGTATTATCAATAAGAGATCAAGAGTTTATTGAAGCAGCAAGAGCAATTGGAGCAAATGATGCAAGAATAATATGCAGACATATTATTCCAAATTCATTAGCCCCGGTAATTGTACAAGGAACATTAGGTGTTGCAGGTGCTATATTATCAACGGCGGGATTAAGTTTCATTGGATTAGGAATTCAGCCCCCTGCTCCTGAATGGGGATCAATGTTATCTGGAGGAAGACAATATCTTAGATATGCATGGTGGGTAACAACATTTCCAGGTGTATCAATAATGATAACAATACTATCTTTAAATCTTTTAGGGGATGGTCTAAGAGATGCATTAGATCCAAGATTAAAACAATAATTACAGTGGGGAGATGGACGTAAATGGAAAAACTATTAAATATAAAAAATTTATCTATAAATTATGAGGCAAATGATGAAAAAGTTATGGCAGTAACAGATTTAGAGATAGAATTAGCAGAGGGAGAAACATTAGGATTAGTTGGAGAAACAGGTGCAGGAAAAACGACTACAGCATTAGGAATAATGAGATTAGTTCCAAATCCACCTGGAAAAATTGTATCTGGTGAGATTAATTTTCAGGGAAGAAATTTATTAACTATTTCAGAAGAAGATATGAGAGCAATAAGAGGAAGACAGATAAGTATGATTTTCCAAGATCCAATGACATCTTTGAATCCAGTATTAACTGTAGGAGATCAAATTGCAGAAGTAATACAAATTCATGAAAAATTATCCACAAAAGATGCTATGGAAAAAGCAAGCGAAATGTTAGAGTTGGTTGGAATCCCAGGGAATAGATTAAATGATTATCCTCATCAATTCTCTGGTGGAATGAAACAAAGAGTTGTAATAGCTATAGCCTTAGCATGCAATCCAAAATTATTGATTGCAGATGAACCAACGACAGCTCTAGATGTAACAATCCAAGCTCAAGTTTTAGATTTGATGAATGATTTAAAAGAAAAATTAAGAACATCAATGCTACTAATAACTCATGATTTAGGAGTAGTTGCACAAGTATGTGATAAAGTAGCGATAATGTATGCTGGAGAAATTATAGAATCAGGAACATTATATGATATATTTGAAAAGCCGAAGCATCCATATACACATGGACTATTTGATTCAATACCTAGTTTAGATGAGGATGTAACTAGATTAAAACCTATAAAAGGATTGATGCCAGATCCTACAGATTTACCATCTGGATGTAGATTCCATCCTAGATGTCCATATGCACAAGAGGAGTGTTCAAAAAGAAGTCCAAGAACAACAATTGAAAATGGGCATAAAGTAAAATGTTTAGCTTACGAAGGGGTAATAAATGTACCAGAGCTACAGGAGGGAAGAAATGGCAGATAAAATACTAGAGGTAAGAAACTTAAAAAAATACTTTAACACTCCAAAAGGACTTTTGCATGCTGTAGATGGAGTTACTTTTTCAATAGAAAGAGGAAAAACTCTAGGAGTTGTAGGAGAATCAGGATGTGGAAAATCGACTACGGGAAGAGTAGTTTTAAGACTTCTTGAAGCAACTGATGGAGAGATAATATTTGAAGGTAAAAATATAAGAGACTACGGAAAAGCAGAAATGGTTAAATTGAGAGAAGAGATGCAAATTATTTTCCAAGATCCATATGCTTCTTTAAATCCAAGAATGACTATAAGTGAAATAATAGCAGAACCATTAATAATTCATAAAAAATGTAAAAATAAAGAGGAGTTACAAGAAAAAGTAGCTAAGTTGATGGAAACAGTAGGTCTTAGCGAAAGATTGACAAATACATATCCTCATGAACTAGATGGTGGAAGAAGACAAAGAATTGGTATAGCTAGAGCATTAGCACTAAATCCAAAATTTATAGTTTGTGATGAACCAGTTTCAGCCTTAGATGTTTCTATTCAAGCTCAAGTATTAAATCTTATGAAAGATTTACAAGAGGAGTTTGGTTTAACGTATATGTTTATAACTCACGATTTATCTGTAGTAAAACATTTTTCTGATGATATAGCGGTGATGTATTTAGGAGAACTTGTAGAAAAAGCTCCAGCAAAAGAGCTATTTAAAAATCCGGTACATCCATATACAAAAGCTTTATTATCAGCAATACCTATTCCAAGTATAAAACATAAGATGAGTAGAGAGAGATTAAAGGGAGAGATAACATCACCAGTTAATCCTGGAGTAGGGTGTAGATTTAGGAAAAGATGTAGCATGGCAATTCCTGAATGTGGAAATTCAACACCAGTTTTAAGAGAAATATCACCTGGACATTTTTATGCATGTCATTTGATAGGAAAAGAAGAGAAAAAAATAGAAGAATAAAAAGGATAACTCTAAATTAGACTAAATACTAATTTAGAGTTATTTTTATAAAGGAGGTATTTTATGGAAAAATTTAAAAGTAGAAAATATCATTTAACATCAAAATTAGTTTTATTAAAAGCAATTAATGATATTTATCCAGCGTTTCAAGTAGTATTTAGAAACTCTTTGAATAATGGCGTATATGTAACTATAAATGGAAAAAATTACATTACAGAAGAAGAGATAAAAAAAATAGAGAATAGAATGAGTGAAATAGTAGCAGAAAAAAAAGTTATAAAAAAAATTCAATTTACTTCAGAAGAAATAACAGAAAAACATTTAGAAAATATTCGTGAGGATTTGAAAGAACTTTTAGAAACTACAGGAATAATATCTTTTTTTGTATATGAATTAGATGATTATAGAACTTATTTTATAGAGGAATTATATGAAAATACAGAATATGTAGATTTGTTTGAGATATATCCATACGATGAGGGATTTATATTTAAAACACCAAAAGAGATAAATGGAGTTATTCAAATTCCGCCAATGATTGATGATAGAAAATTAGCTAAAGTATATAAAGAAAGTTCTAAGTGGAATGATATAATGGAAGTCTCATGTGTTGGAAGTTTAAATAGGATTAATTTGCAAGGAGATATAATAGAATTAATTAGAGTTAATGAAACTCTTCATGATAAAAAAATAACTAATATAACTGAAAAGATATTAGAGGATAGAGAGATAAAAATAGTTACGATAGCTGGTCCAAGCTCGTCAGGAAAAACAACTTTTAGTAACAGGTTAAAATTACATTTAATGGCCTCAGAAATAAGACCATTAATGATATCTTTAGATGATTATTATGTAAATAGAGATCAAATTCCTATTGACGAAAATGGAAAAAAGGATTTTGAAACAATAAAAGCTCTTGATATAGAACTTTTAAATAAAAACTTGAGAGATTTAATGCTTGAAAGAGAAGTAGAGATTCCAAAGTATGACTTTACAAGTGGTCAAAGAAAAGAAAAAGGGGAAATAGTAAAAATATCTAAAAATACAATTATAATTCTAGAGGGAATACATGGTTTAAATAATAGTTTGATTGAAGGGATTTCTCAAAGTCACATTTTTAAAATTTATATTAGTTGTTTAACTCAGTTGAATATAGATGCCCATAATAGAATAAAAACTAGTATTGTAAGAAAAATGAGAAGAATAGTTAGAGATAGTATTTCAAGAAATTTTGATGCAGAAGAAACTTTAGAGATGTGGAGTAGAGTTAGAAAAGGAGAAAGCAAAAATATATTTCCATATCAAGAGAATGCCGATGTTATATTTGATACAAGTTTAGCTTATGAAATAGGTGTTTTAAAACCAGCTGTGGAGAGAGAGTTAATTAAAATAAAGATGAGTAGTCCACATTATGATGAAGCTAGAAAACTTTTAAGATTATTAAGTTATTTTACAACAATTTCAGATAGATATGTACCAGATGAATCTATATTAAAAGAGTTTATAGGTGGAAGTTATTTTTACAATTACTAAATAAATTGTTAGGAGAGCGATGAGGCTCTCCTAAGTTTAATTACTTTTAGAATAATAAATAATTTTATCAATAATGGATAAAGCTTTTTTATGCTCTAAGACATTATGAACACGAATTATTTTTGCTCCATTGAGGATGCCTAATGTATTAACAGCAATAGTTCCCTCAACTCTATCGTTAGGATTAAGATTTAAATCTTTTCCTATGAAACCTTTTTTAGAAACACCTAATAAAATAGGAGCTATAAAATTAAGTTCTTTTAAGCGATTTAAAACTTCAATATTTTCATCATAACCTTTTCCAAATCCAATTCCAGGATCGATTATAATTTTATTTGGATTAAGTCCGTTTTTTTCTGCAATTTCAAAAGTTTTTTTAAAGAATTTTTTTATAGAAAGAATGATATCCTCTTCATAAATTTTTGAATCTTGATTATGCATAGCAATGACAACACAATTATACTTTGCAGCAATTTGAGCCATTTCGCCATTGTCTTTTTGAAGTCCCCAAACATCGTTGATAATATGAGCACCAGCTTTAATTGCCGCTTCAGCAACTTCAGCTCTATAAGTATCAATAGATATAATGCAATCTAACTCTTTTGATATTTTTTTTATAATTGGAATAACTCTATTTATTTCAGTTGTTAAATCAACCTCTTCATGTCCAGGTCGAGTTGATTGTCCACCTATATCAATGATGTGAGCTCCTTGAGCAACTAAAGTTTTGGCATGTTCGAAAGCTAAATCAATAGAATTAAATTTTCCACCATCAGAAAATGAATCAGGAGTAACATTTAAAATCCCCATAATTAGAGTTTCTTTATTTAAAATAAAAGTTTTACCTTGAGATGAAAAAGTCATAATAACCTCCTATAAAGATTTATCAAGTATTCTTTTTAATGTTGAAATATATTTGTTTTCTAAAGGATGAATAACATTTGGAGCGATTTCATTTAATGGATCTAGAACAAATGAACGCTCACACATCCAAGGGTGAGGGATAGCTAAATTTTCCTCTTCAACAATTAGATTGTTAAAAAGTAAGATATCTATATCAATAACTCTAGGCCCCCATTTTATTTCACGTACTCTTCCCATTATAATTTCAATGTCAAGAAGCTTTTCTAAAAGCTCTTCCGGAGTAAAAAGAGTTTCAATTTTAAGGCAAGCATTTAAAAAGTTATCTTGTATAACGTCACCAAAAGGTTCAGTTTCTAAGAAATTACTGACCTTAATTACTTGAGTATTTTCAAGGTTTGATATGTGAGAGATAGCAGTATCTAAATTAAATTTTAAATCTCCAATATTTGTACCTATAGAGAGGTATGAAATATTTCTAGAACGTGAAATTTCAACTGCGACATAATCAAAATGCTTTTTAATAGGAGCCCAAGGCTTTTTTATTTTAACTGTAACGTTTTTAATAAGAGAATACTTTATAAGAATCTCTTTAGCGATTGCTTCAGCAAGAGCTTCAATTAAGTCAAATGATTTTGAAAAGAAAATCTTTTCCACATCATCAGAAACGAATCCATAGTGTGTGGAATGATTTAAATCATCATTAACACCAGCTTTTCTAGTACAAGTTTCCATTTCAATGGAAATAATAAATTTTTGTTGTAAAAATTTTTCTTCAGCAAAAACTCCGTGATTTCCTATAAATTCTAAATTTTTAATATATATTTTATCCATAAAATTCTCCCTCTAATTTTTAACTAAAGTTAAAAATTCTGTTTTTAAACTATTGTTAGTGTTGAAAATACCTTTTGAAGATGTTGTAGTAACTTTAGTACCAATAGATTTTACTCCTCTCATAGTCATGCACATATGTTCGGCTTCCATTAAAATATATACTCCTTGACACTCAAGTCCTTTATAGATTGTTTCGGCAATTTCGTCGCAAAGTCTTTCTTGTAACTGTGGTCTTTTACAATAAGCCTCAATAACTTTTATAATATCTCCAAAGCCAACAATTTTGTTATTAGGAATATAGCCAACAGAAATTTTACCAAAAAAAGGTAAAAAATGATGTTCACACATAGAATGAAAAGAAATATTTTTTTCAATGATTAAGTCATTATTTTGTATTGGGAATGTTCTTTTTAAAAAGTCATAAGGATTTAAAAGAAGACCTGAAAAAATCTCTTTATAAAAAGTTTCAATTCGTTCAGGTGTGTTTTCAATAACTTCATTAGAGATTAAGTCATTGTCGTTGTTTATTTCAAGAATTATATTTTTAATATGTGTTTTTAAATTCATTAAATCACCTCAAAAGTTTGATATAAATTAATTATATCATAGAATAGTAGAGGTAAAAAACTTAAAGTTTTGTAAAGAAAAAATGCTTGACAAAAAATATAAATATAGATATAATATGTTGGTGATATTATGGAATTGAATGAGATGTTAGAAGTCTCTATTCTGCTTGACTATTATAGAAATCTTTTAAGTGATAGACAAAAAGAATATTTGTTAGAGCACTTCGAGGAAGACCTATCTCTTACAGAGATTGGAAAGAAGTATAATGTAAGTAGACAAGCTGTCTATGATAACATAAGAAGAGGAATAAAAATTTTGAGAGATTATGAAGAAAAGATAGGATTTCATAAAAGAGATTTAGAATTACTATCACAGTTAAAAGAGCTGAAAAAAGATTTCACAATTAAAAAACTGGATGAAATAATCGAAAAAAACTTTTAGTAGGGGTGGCCATGTTAGAAAATTTAGGAAATAGATTCCAAGACATAATGAAAAAAGTAAGAGGTCATGGAAAACTAAGCGAAAGTAATATAAAAGAGGCTTTACGTGAAGTTAGAATGTCTTTACTAGAGGCCGATGTAAACTACAAAGTTGTTAAAGAATTTGTTGCAAAGATTCAAGAGAAAGCTATTGGAGCTGAAGTTTTAACTGGAATTAATCCAGGGCAGCAATTTATAAAAATAGTAAATGATGAGTTGGTAGAGTTATTAGGTGGTACAAACTCTAGACTTACAAAAAGTGCTAAAAATCCTACAGTAGTAATGCTTGCGGGACTTCAAGGTGCTGGAAAAACAACTTTTGCAGGTAAATTAGCAAAATACTTAAAAAAACAAGGTGAAAAGCCATACTTGATAGGAGCAGATATTTATAGACCTGCTGCTATGAAGCAGTTAGAGGTTTTAGCACAACAAGTTGGTGTTGATGTTTACTTTGAACTTGGAAGTAATGATGCTGTTGGAATTTGTGAAAGAGGTTTAGAAAAAGCAAAAGAAGCTGGAGCAACATATTTAATTATAGATACTGCTGGAAGATTACATATAGATGAAAAATTAATGGAAGAGTTAAAAGAGGTTAAAAAAGTTGTGAGACCTCAAGAAATTCTGCTAGTAGTTGATGCGATGATAGGACAAGATGCAGTTAATCTTGCTCAATCATTTAATAACGCATTAAGTATTGATGGAGTTGTACTTACAAAATTTGATGGAGATACTAGAGGTGGAGCAGCATTATCTGTAAAATCTGTAGTTGGAAAACCTATTAAATTTGTAGGAACTGGAGAAAAAATTGATGACTTAGAGTTATTCCATCCTGAAAGATTAGCTTCAAGAATTCTTGGAATGGGAGATGTAGTTTCTTTAGTTGAAAAGGCACAAGAAGCAATTGGTGAAGAGGATGCTAAATCTCTTGAGGAGAAAATTAGAACTCAAAAGTTTGATTTAGATGATTTCTTAAAGCAATTACAAAATATAAAAAAATTAGGTTCTCTAGGAAACATATTAAAAATGATTCCTGGTATGGGACAAATTGGAGATTTAGCACCAGCTGAAAAAGAGATGAAAAAAGTTGAGGCTATTATTCAATCAATGACTAGAGAGGAAAGAAAAAAACCTGAAATATTAAAAGCTAGTCGTAAGCTAAGAATTGCAAAAGGTAGTGGAACAGAAGTTGCTGACATTAATAAGCTACTGAAACAATTTGAACAAATGAGAGAAATGATGAAAATGTTCTCAACTGGAAAGTTCCCACAACTTCCTGGAATGGGTGGAAGAAAAGGTGGAATGAAGTTTCCATTTTAAATAGAGAAAAATAGAGGCAATACCAAAAATAAAAAAATAGAAATATAAAAGGAGAAGTGATTTTAGATGTTAAAATTAAGATTAACTAGAATGGGAAGCAAAAAGAGACCTGTATACAGAATAGCTGCAATGGAAGCTTTATCAAGAAGAGATGGAAAAGCAGTAGCTTACTTAGGAAACTACTATCCATTAGAAGAAGGAAAAGTAACTCTTAAAGAAGAGGAGATTGTAAAATTCCTTATGAACGGAGCACAACCTACAAGAACAGTTAAGTCATTATTAGACAAAGCTGGAGTTTGGGCAAAGTTCGAAGCTGCAAAGAAAAACTAATTCTAAGAATTTAGGTGCCTGTAAAGGCACCTTTTTTTCTGTTTGTGTTAGACATTGATTATTAAAATGTGGTATAATACAAGGTAAATTCAACTATGAAAAGGAGATGGATTAATGGATACACTCTTTAATAGAATTGCAAAAGAAATGGGATTAAAAGTTGAACAAGTTGCAAACACGATAAAACTTTTAGATGAAGGATCAACAGTACCATTTATAGCAAGATATAGAAAAGAAGTTACTGAGAATTTAGATGAAACAAATATTTTAAAAATATCAGAATTAATAACTTACTTAAGAAACTTAGAAATAAGAAAAGAAGAGGTTATTAGATTAATCGAAGAACAAGGAAAGTTAACAGATGAGTTAAAAAATCAAATACTTTTAGCTGAAAAACTTCAGATGGTAGAAGATTTATATTTTCCTTATAAGAAAAAAAGAAAAACAAAAGCAGACGTAGCAAAAGAACAAGGATTAGAACCTTTAGCTGAAAAAATCTACCAATTAAAAACTTTAGATGAACTTGAGAAAGAAAGTTTAGCATTCATAAATGAAGAGGTAGAAAGTGTAGAAAAAGCTATTGAAGGAGCAAAATTAATTGTAGCTCAAAATCTTTCAGAGACATTAGAGTATAGAGAGAGATTAAGAGAAGATATGCTAAAAAAAGCTATTATAGTTGCCAAGAAAAGTAAAAAAGCAGAAGAGCTTGATACAAAACAGATATATAAAGATTATTATGAATATACTGAACCTGTAAAAAAAGCTTTATCTCATAGAATTTTAGCTTTAAATAGAGGAGAAAATGAGGGAGTATTAACAGTTTCTTTAAATTTTGAAGAAAAAGATAGAGAAAGTGTAGAAAGATACTTATTAAAAGATTTTAAAAATAAAGAGTTAAACTTTTTACACAAAGAAATTGTAGTTGATGCTTTAGATAGATTGATTTTACCTTCTATTGAAAGAGAAGTTAGAAATATTCTAACAGAAAAAGCAGAAGATGAGGCTATTGTAGTATTTAAAGAAAATTTAAAAAATCTTTTAATGCAACCTCCACTTCATGAAAAAAATATCTTAGCTTTGGATCCTGGTTATAGAACAGGATGTAAAGTGGCAGTTATAGATAAAAATGGATTTTTTAGAGAAAATACAGTATTTTATTTAGTAAAAGAAATGCATCATGAGAATCAGTTAAAAGATGCTGAAAGAAAAATGAAGGATTTCATAAAAAAATATAACATAGACATAATTGTTATTGGAAATGGAACTGCTTCAAGAGAGACAGAAAGTTTTGTAGCTAAAGTTTTAAAAACTGTAGATAGTGATGTGAAATATCTAATTGGAAACGAGGCAGGAGCATCAATTTATTCAGCTTCTAAAATAGCAGTTGAAGAATTTCCTGATTTAGATGTAACAGTTAGAGGAGCTATTTCAATTGGAAGAAGAATTCAAGATCCTCTAGCAGAGTTAGTTAAGATTGATCCAAAATCTATTGGAGTAGGTATGTACCAACATGATGTTAATCAAAAAAGATTAGACCAATCTCTTACAGAAGTTATAGAGTTAGTGGTAAATAATGTTGGAGTAAATGTAAATACAGCTTCTTGGGCACTACTTTCATATGTTTCTGGAATTAAGAAAAGTGTTGCAAAAAATATAGTAGATTATAGAAAAGAGAATGGGAACTTTAAGAATAGAAAAGAGTTATTAAAAGTTAAAGGCTTAGGAGCTAAAGCTTACGAGCAAATGGCTGGTTTCTTAATTATTCTTGACGGTGAAAATACTTTAGATAATACAATAATCCACCCTGAGTCTTATAAAATTGCTGAAGAAATATTATCATCTGTTAATCTCTCTTTAAAAGAGTATGGAGAAGATTTAGTTAAAGCTAAAGAAGTTTTAGAAGGATTTGACTATAAAACATTTGCTCAGAAAAATAGTTATGGATATGAAACAGTAAAAGATATATACGAAGCACTGGTTAAAGAAAGAAGAGACCCAAGAGATAGTATTCAAAAACCACTATTAAAATCAGATATATTAAATATAGATAATCTTCAGCCAGGTATGGAGTTAGAGGGTACAGTAAGAAATGTAATTAAGTTTGGTGCTTTTATAGATATAGGATTAAAAAATGATGCATTACTTCACATCTCAGAAATATCGGATAAATTTATAGATGACCCAAGTAAAGTTCTTTCAGTTGGTCAAATAATAAAGGTTAAAATAAAAGATATAGATAGAGAGAGGGAAAGAGTAGGCTTAACTAAAAAGGGGCTTTAAAGGATGAAAATAAGAAAAGATTCCTTGTTAATAAAAATAATTTTTTATAATGATATAGCAATATTTTTGACATCAATTTTAATCGCAATAGTTGTAATATTAACTTCATTCCAAGATATGGAACAAAGAATCGAAGACACTACTAAAAATAAGATGAACCTTCTTATGGGAAATTATAAATCTTATTTTGGAGAGATTAGAAATGATGTCTATAAAGAGATTGGAAAATATAGAATTAGTGAAGGGAATCAACAAATAGCAGAGATGCTAAAATATAATTTGTTAAAAGAAGATTTTAGAAATTATTATAACTCTGTAATAACTATTATCTCCTCAGAAGGAGAGCTATTGGGGGAGTATGGAAATAAGGGGAATTTAGGGACACTAAATGAAGATAATATACATATATTGCTTGAAACATCTAGTAAAAAGGAGTTTGAAGAGACTGGATATTATTTAGCTCAAGTTGACAATAAAATTTATGCGAGAGTCGTTATTCCATATGGAAATGAAACAACAACATATTATTTAGTAGTTTCAATTCCTATAAATAGAGATTTTTTAACTTCTTTAACAGATGGATTGGAATTAAGTTCAAAAGATAGAGTATATTTTGTAACTAATAGTCCAGATAAAGATGAACTTCAAGCTAAGTTTTTCTTTTCAAATAGAACATATAAAGAAATCTTAAAAAAAGATTATAAAAACTATTATTTGAACAAAAAAATCAATGGATTATCATATTATGTTGGAATTTATAATTTAATAGGTTATAATGATAGTTATTTAGGAAGTTTTATACTTTCATTATCAAAAGAAAGATTAACTGAAGAAAAGCTTATGACATCTATTTATATAGGTATTTTAGTTCTTTTAATAATGATTATAAGTTCTACAGTATCAAGTAAAGTATTTAGAAAATTATTGATGCCTCTTACACAAATAGCTGATTTAGCCGATGAAATTTCAAAGGGTGAAAAGGTTGATGATATAAAAGTTATTGGTCAAGGTGAGATTAGGACACTATCAATATCTTTTAAAGAGATGGTTGAAAAATTAAATATCGCTCAAGAAGATTTAACTATTCAAAATAAAGAGTTAGTTAGAAATATTGAAAGAATTGAAGCTATTGATAAACTTTTAATGGGTATGAATATAGAACAAGATACATTTAAAACTATAAAAAAACTTGTTTCAGGATTTACTTCAGAAGTTGGGCTTGGTTATAGTAGAGCAATGTATTTTAGATACAGTAGAGAAAATGATTATTTAATCGGAGAAGAAGTTGCTATAAATCGTAGTTTAAAAGAGGAAAGTAAAAAAGGTTTTAAATTTCAATTGAAAAATTTAAAAGAGCTAGTTTTATTTACAAAAGTTCCTATAAATAATGATAATTTATTAGCAAAATCATTTAAAGAACAAAAGATAATCTATAAAAATGATGCTGGATATAAATATGATTTAGGAAATGATGTTTTAAAAGCTATCGGATTAAAAAACTTCTTTATTTTTCCAATTCATGGAGCTGGAAAATTTTCAGGTGTAGTAGTAGTAGATAATTACGCAAAGGATATTAGAATTAATCAGGAAGAGTTAGAGTTATTAAATCTACTTTCGATGAATTTTTCTATAGGAATAAATAACAAAGAAACAATTTTAGATACTTTAGAAAGTGAAAGAGTTCTAACAATAGAAAAGTTAGCTACAAGATTTTTAAAGTTAAGAGGAGAAGTTGTTGAAAAGTTATTGAAATGTGTTGACTCAGAAAATCCTGGAGAAAAGATAATAGAGGAATTAACAACTATTAAGCCGTATTTAGCAAGAATTAAAGAGGATAATGAATCATTAAAAATTTATTCTGAAGAAATTGAAGATAAATATGAGCGAGTTAGTTTAGATAAAATAATAAATGAGACAATAGCAGACTATAGCCAAAAATTTAAAAGTGAAAATATTTCGATTTCATTTTTTAATGCTACAAGTGGAAGTGTCTTAGGTAGTAGAAGAAAATTAAAAAAAGTAATAAAAGAGCTTATAGATAATGCTTGTAATGCTCTCTTAGATAAACAAAATAATAGAAGGATAGATATAATTCTTTCTAAAAGAAAAATTAATGAAAAAATAGAGTTGAAAATTATTGATAATGGTATTGGAATATCATCTAAACAATTGGAAGATATTTACGAACCGTTTATAAGTTATTCTCCTCAAACCTTAGGGTTAGGATTGTTTTTCGTCCATAAGGTGATAAAAGACCATGGTGGAGTAATAAAACATTTTTCAGAAGAGGGAAATAGTACTGAAGTAAAAATAACTTTAAATGCATATAAGGAGGAAGTCTAATGGAAGAAAAAGATTACGGGAAAACGTTGAACCTTCCGAAAACAAGTTTCCAAATGAGGGCAAACTTACCAACGAAGGAACCAAACATCTTAAAAAAGTGGGAAGATGAAAAAATTTATGAAAAGGGATTACAAAAGGGAAGTAAAACATTTATACTTCACGATGGACCTCCGTACGCAAACGGTGGAATCCATATAGGTCATGCTTTAAATAAAATATTAAAAGATATAATTTTAAAGTATAAAAGATTATCTGGATACACAGTACCTTACGTTCCTGGATGGGATACTCATGGACTACCAATAGAATTAAAGGTAAGTGAGGAATTAGGTGCAAAAATGAAAGAAATGTCACCTCTTGAAATCAGAGAGAAGTGTACAGAATATGCTAAAAAATGGGTAGAAATTCAAAAAGAAGGATTCCAAAGATTAGGAGTTTTAGGAGAGTGGGATAAGCCATACTTAACTTTAAATCCTGAGTATGAAGCAAAGCAATTAGAAGTATTTGGTGAGCTTTATGAAAATGGATATATTTTTAAAGGGTTAAAGCCAATTTACTGGTCACCAGTAACAGAAACAGCTTTAGCAGAAGCTGAAATTGAGTATAAAAATCATGTTTCTCCATCTATTTATGTAAAAATGGAAGCTAACAAAGAGATTATGGATAAGTTAGATATGACAGAACCATTATATCTAGTTATCTGGACAACTACTCCATGGACTTTACCTGCAAATACAGGAATTGCTTTAAATGGAGAGTTTGAGTACGGAATATATAAAACAGAAAAAGGAAATCTAATTTTAGCAAAAGTTTTAGCAGATAAGGCATTTAGCGACATGGGAATAAAAGAGATGGAGCTAGTAAAAGAGTTTGTTGGAGCTGACTTAGAGAACTTAACATATAAACATCCATTCTTAGATAGAACAGGAAAAGTGGTACTAGGAACACATGTAACTGCTGAAGCAGGAACAGGAGTTGTACATACTGCACCAGGACATGGTCAAGATGACTATGTTGTAGGAGTTAGATACGGATTACCAATCATTTCTCCAATTAATAATAAAGGAGTATTAACAGAGGAAGCTGGACAATTTGCTGGATTATTCTATAAAAAAGCAAATAAAGTTATAGCAGAGCACTTAACAGAAACAGGGCACTTATTAAGCTACAAAGAGTTTGAGCACTCTTATCCTCATGACTGGAGATCAAAAACTCCAGTAATCTTTAGAGCAACTGAGCAATGGTTTATAAGATGTGAAGGTTCAGATTTAAGAGAAAAGGCATTAAGAGCTTTAGATGATGTTAAATTTGTTCCAGAGTGGGGAAGAAATAGAATAGGTTCTATGTTAGAGACAAGACCTGACTGGTGTATCTCAAGACAAAGAACATGGGGAGTACCAATTCCTGTATTCTATAATGAAGCAACAGGAAAAGAGATATTCGAAAGAGAAATTTTAGATAGAGTTATTGAACTTGTTAAAAAAGAAGGGTCAGCAGCTTGGGTAAAATATTCGGCTGAGGAATTAATTGGAGAAGATCTATTAGTTAAGTATAATCTAAAAGGATTAGAATTAAGAAAAGAAACAAATATAATGGACGTTTGGTTTGACTCAGGAGTATCTCATAGATCAGTTCTAGAGACTAGAGAGGGATTACATAGACCAGCTGACTTATATTTAGAAGGATCAGATCAACATAGAGGATGGTTCCAAACATCACTATTAACATCAGTTGGATCAACAGGAGATGCACCATTTAAAATGTTATTAACTCACGGATTTGTAAATGACGGAGAAGGTAAGAAAATGTCAAAATCAGTAGGAAATGTTGTGGCTCCTCAAGATATAATTAAAGTTTATGGAGCAGATATACTAAGATTATGGTGTGCATCAGTTGATTATAGAGAAGATGTAAAAATATCTGATAATATTTTAAAACAAATGGCAGAAGCTTATAGAAGAGTAAGAAATACAGCTAGATATATATTAGGAAACTCAGCAGATTTTAATCCGTTAACAGATGCAGTAGCTTATGAGGACTTAATGGAAATTGATAAGTGGGCATTAAATAAATTAGAAAGATTAAAAAGGGTAGTAACAGAATCATATGAAAAATATGAGTTCTATAACTTATTCCAAGAAATTCATTATTTCTCAGGAATTGATATGTCAGCATTCTATTTAGATATAATCAAAGATAGATTATATGCTGAAAAAGCTGATTCTAAAGAAAGAAGAGCAGCACAAACAGTAATGTCAGAAGTTTTAGTAACATTAACTAAAATGGTAGCACCTATATTATCATTTACAGCTGAAGAGATTTGGGAAACTTTACCAGAATCATTAAAGGATTCAGAGTCAGTATTATTAACTGATTGGTATGTAAATAATGATCAATACTTAAATGATGAATTAGATACAAAGTGGGAAGAGATTGTAAAGTTAAGAAAAGATGTTAATAAAACATTAGAGTTAGCAAGACAAGGTGAAAATAAGATAATAGGAAACTCTTTAGATGCAAAAGTTATTTTAAGTGCAGATAATACAGAGTTAGCAAAATTCTTAGAAGATAATAAAGAGATTTTAGAAGAGGTATTTATCGTTTCTCAATTAGTAATTGCTAATGAAAAAGATGATTCATTTGTAAAAGGTGAGGAGCAAGAAGCTTTATTTGTAAAAGTTGAGCACGCAGATGGAGAGAAGTGTGAAAGATGTTGGAAATACTCGACAGAGTTAGGAACTAATCCAGAGCATCCAACAGTATGTCCAAGATGTACATCAGCACTAGTTGATTAATTATTCAAAGAGGTGAGCTGTGTTATATATAGGGATAATATTTTTATTAGTATTCTTAGATCAAATATCCAAATATGAAATAGATACTTGGTTAGTAGAAGGAGAAACTTTCCCAATTCTGGGAGAGTTTTTCCATCTAACTTATGTAAAAAATAGAGGAATAGCCTTTGGAATGTTTCAAGGAAAACTTGATATAATCTCTATTTTAACAATTGTAGTGATATTTGGATTAGGTTTTTACTTTTTTAAAAATAGAAATAAATTTTCAGTTATTGAGAAGTTAGGGTATTCATTTATTTTAGGTGGAGCAATAGGAAATATTATTGATAGAATCTATAGAGGATTTGTCATTGATATGATTGACTTTAGAGGTATATGGGTATTTGTATTTAATCTAGCTGATGTTTGGATAAATATAGGGGTTATTTTAATAATAGTAGATAGCTTACTAGATAGTAAAAGGAAAAAGAAAGATTAGGAGGAAGTGAAATGACATTTCAAGAGATGATATTTGCTCTTCAGCAGTATTGGAGTTCAAAAGGGTGTATCATTGGAAATCCATACGATATAGAAACAGGAGCTGGAACATTTAATCCGAATACATTTTTAATGTCTTTAGGACCAGAGCCATGGAATGTAGCATATGTTGAACCATCAAGAAGACCAAAGGATGGTAGATATGGAGAAAATCCAAATAGAGTTTATCAACACCACCAATTTCAAGTTATAATGAAACCATCACCAGACAACATTCAAGAGCTTTATTTAGAATCACTAAAAGTTTTAGGAATCGATCCTTTAAAGCATGATATTCGTTTTGTTGAAGATGACTGGGAGTCACCAACATTAGGAGCATGGGGATTAGGATGGGAAGTATGGCTAGATGGAATGGAAGTAACTCAGTTTACATATTTCCAACAAGTTGGAGGATTGGAGTTAGAAGTTGTTCCTGTTGAAATAACATACGGATTAGAAAGATTAGCATTATATATTCAAAATAAAGAAAATGTGTATGATTTAGAGTGGGCACCAGGAATTAAATATGGAGATATGAGATATCAGTACGAGTATGAAAATTCAAAATACTCATTTGAAGTAGCAGATTTAGAAAGCCACTTTAGATGGTTTGATGATTATGAAAAAGAAGCTGATAGAGCATTAAACGAAAATTTAGTAATGCCAGCATATGACTATGTTTTAAAATGTTCTCACACATTCAACGTTCTAGACTCAAGAGGAGCAATCTCTACAACAGAGAGAATGGCTTATATTTTAAGAGTTAGAAACCTAGCTAAGAGATGTGCAGAAGTATTTGTACAAAATAGAAAAGAACTAGGATACCCTTTACTGAAAAAAAAGTAAAAGGAAAAAAGAGGAGGAATAGAAAGTGAGATTACTTTTTGAAATAGGAATGGAAGAGTTACCTGCAAGATTCCTTGTTCAAACTCTAAAAGAGATGAAAGAGAACTTAGAAGGTAAGTTAAATGAAAAAAGAATAAAATTTGATGAAATAAAAACTTTTGGAACACCAAGAAGACTGGTTGTTTTAGTAGAGGGATTGGCAGAAACTCAAGAAAACTTAGATATCTTAAATATGGGACCTGCAAAACAAGTTGCTTTTGGTGAAAATGGAGAAATTTCAAGAGCAGGATTAGGATTTGCTAAATCTCAAGGCGTAGAAGCTACAGATTTAGAAATCATAGAAACTCCTAAAGGGGAGTATATAGCAGTTAGAAAGTTTTTAAAAGGTGAATGTACAAAAGCTCTACTTTCTGATCTTTTAAAAGAATTGGTACTAGAGATAAACTTCCCTAAATCAATGAAGTGGGGAATGAAAAAATTAAAGTTTGCTAGACCAATTCAATGGTTCTTAGCTTTAGTAGATGGAGAAATAGTAAATTTTGAAATAGAAGGAATAAAAAGTGGAAGAGCATCTAGAGGGCACAGATTCTTTGGAAGTAATTTTGAGGTTTCTACTATTGATGAATATTTTGAAAAAATAAAAGAAAATAATGTAATTATAGATGTTGAAGAGAGAAAGAACTTAATTAAGAAACTTATAAAAGAAAAATGTGAGGATTCTAATGAGCAAGTTTTAGTAGATGAAGATTTATTAAAAGAGGTTGCAAACTTAGTTGAATATCCATATCCAATAGTTGGAACATTTAATTCTGATTTCTTAGAAGTTCCCCAAGATGTTTTAATTATATCTATGCAAGTTCACCAAAGATATTTTCCTATTTTAGATTTAGAAGGAAAACTTTTACCTAAATTTGTTGTAATTAGAAATGGTATTGAAGATTCTGAACAAGTTAGAAAAGGAAATGAGAAGGTTTTATCTGCGAGACTTGCTGATGCAAGATTCTTCTACCACGAAGATTTAAAGAAGCCTCTAGTAGAAAATGTGGAGAAATTAAAACAAGTTGTATTCCAAAAAGATTTAGGAACTATATATAACAAAATTGAAAGATCTCAAAAAATAGCAGATTATTTAATAGAAGCTACAGGAATGGAAACTAGAAAAGAAACTATTGATAGAACAATTTTACTAGCAAAAGCTGATTTAGTTTCTAACATGATTGGAGAAAAAGAGTTTACAAAACTTCAAGGATTTATGGGAGCAGACTATGCACTAAAATCAGGAGAGTCTGAGTTAGTAGCAAAGGGAATTGAAGAACACTATTACCCAAGATATCAAGGAGATCTTTTACCAAAAGGTGTAGAAGGAATTATAGCAGGAATATCTGATAGAATAGACACTCTTTGTGGATGTTTTGGTGTTGGAATAATTCCAAGTGGTTCTAAGGATCCATTTGCTTTAAGAAGAGCAGCTTTAGGTATTGTAAATATTGTTTTAGATTCAAATTTAAATATTTCTTTAAAGGCTTTAGTGGAAAGAGCTTTAGACACACTTGCTGCTGCAGGAGTATTAAAAAGAGATAAAGCTGAAGTTTTAAATGAAGTAATGGAGTTCTTTAAGCAAAGAGCATTAAATGTATTTACAGAAATGGGATATTCAAAGGATATTGTATCTGCAGTTGTAGATAAGAGTTTTGATAACTTAGTTGATACTTTATTAAGAATAAAAGCAGTTGATGAATTTACAAAAATGGATAGCTTTAATAACTTAGTTTCATTAATGAAAAGAGTTGGAAATATCTCTAAAGGATTTGAGGGAGTTATGGTAGATCCTAATCTTTTAAAAGAAGAGATAGAGAAAGAACTATTTGATAAATCTCAAGAAGTTGCAAGAGATGCAAAAGAGATGTTAGTTGCTAAAAATTATATAGGATACTTAAATGTACTTTTATCAACTGAAGATATTATCAATAGATACTTTGAATCTATAATGGTAATGGACAAAGATGAGGTTATAAAAAATAATAGATTATCACAGCTTAATTATATAGCTACAATCTTTAATAAAATGGTTAATTTAACATTAATTGAAGAGAAAAAATAAAAAAATATTGACTAAATAATACAAATAATATATAATTTAGTTACAAAAAAACAAAATCATCAAGAGAGACTGAGGGACTGGCCCTATGACGTTTCAGCAACCTACCTTAGAGGTGTGGTGCTAATTCCAGAAAGATGACTTATAAGAGCATAAAGCCTTTTATCTTTCTGGAGAGATAAAAGGCTTTTTTTATCTCTTTTGATTAATATTTAGGAGGAAACAATGAAAAATTTAACTTACTTTACTTCGGAGTGTGTATCACCAGGACATCCAGATAAAATAGCAGATCAAATATCAGATGCAGTATTAGACGCATGTATTAAAAATGATCCAGCAGCAAGAGTAGCTTGTGAGGTTTTCTGTACAACAGGACAAGTTGTTGTAGGAGGAGAGATAACAACAACAACTTATATTGATATACAAGATATAGTTAGAAATAAAATAGATGAAATTGGATATAAACAAGGAATGGGATTTGATTCAGATTGCGGAGTTTTAAATGCAATTCATTCTCAATCTCCTGATATAGCTATGGGTGTAGATGTAGGAGGAGCAGGAGATCAAGGAATAATGTTTGGTGGAGCTGTAAAAGAAACACCGGAGTTAATGCCATTAGCATTAGTTTTAGCAAGAGAAATAATTGTAAAATTGACTAGATTAACAAGATCAAAAGAGTTAGTTTGGGCAAGACCAGATGCAAAGTCTCAAGTTACATTAGCTTATGATGAGAATGGAAAAGTTGTAGGAGTAGATACTGTTGTAGTTTCAGTTCAACATAATCCAGATGTAACTCAAGAGCAAATTCATAAAGATGTAAAAGAGCTAGTAATAAAGCCAGTTTTAGAAGCATATAACTTAAATGCAGAAGAAGTAAAAAATTATCATATAAATCCAACTGGAAGATTCGTAATTGGAGGACCACATGGAGATACAGGATTAACTGGAAGAAAAATAATTGTTGATACTTATGGTGGGTTTTTCAGACATGGAGGAGGAGCTTTCTCTGGAAAGGATCCTTCAAAGGTTGATAGATCAGCTGCATATGCAGCTAGATGGGTAGCAAAAAATATTGTTGCAGCAGACTTAGCTGATAAATGTGAAGTTCAATTATCATATGCTATTGGAGTAGTTGAGCCAACATCTGTAAAAGTGGAAACGTTTGGAACAGGAAAAGTAGATGAAATTAAATTAGCTGAAGCTGTTCAAAATATATTTGATTTAACACCAAGAGGAATTGAAAGAGATTTAGAGTTAAGAAGTGGAAACTTTAATTATCAAGATTTAGCAGCTTTTGGACACATTGGAAGAACAGATTTAGATTTACCTTGGGAAAGAGTAAATAAAGCTGAAGAGTTAAAAAAATATTTAAACAGATAATACTATACGAAAAAAGGGAAGAATGTACTTCCCTTTTTTTTATTTTAGTGTTAAGCTATAAAAAAAGAAAAGGAGAGGTGAATTATGAAATATTTATTTGTAAATTATCCTAAATGTTCAACGTGTGCAAAGGCAAAAAAATGGCTAGAAGAAAATGGAGTGGATTTTGAGTCAAGACATATTGTTGAAAATAAACCAACAAAAGAGGAGTTAAAAAAATGGATTACTTTAAGTGGTCAGCCAATAAAAAAGTTTTTTAATACAAGTGGCATTCTATATAGAGAGATGAACTTAAAGGAAAAAGTAGCTCAAAACAATGAAGATGAACTTTTAGATATTCTATCAACTAATGGAATGTTAGTAAAAAGACCGCTACTTATAGGGAAAGACAAGGTTTTAATAGGATTTAAAGAAAAAGAATGGGAAGAGATAAAAAATTAAAAAACTATTGACAAAGAATGAAAAAAATGGTACTATTATTATGTAGCAACAACGCGTCAGCGATAGTTGCCCCGTTCGTTCAGTGGTAAGGACAATAGATTTTCACTCTATAAACAGGGGTTCGATTCCCCTACGGGGTACCATTTGGAAGCATAGCTCAGTTGGGAGAGCACCTGCCTTACAAGCAGGGGGTCACTGGTTCAAGTCCAGTTGTTTCCACCATTTGAACTTTTAAAGCACATATGTGCTTTTTTTTTATTTTTTGTAAAATAAAAAAAGGGATAAATTATGCTTAGCCCTTTTTTACAATTGCTTTTTCAAAAGATTAGTTGTATCTAGTTTATAAGACTCTTTATTGTTTAAAAAATTAAGAACATCTTCAGTTAGGTCAACACCACCATAAATTGTAGCACTTTTTTCAATAACCATTTCTAAATTTTTTTGTTTTCCAATTAAAATAGCAACAGAATCTATTTCGAATTTTATATCATAAATAAAATTTTGTTGATCCTCTTGAAAAACACGTTCAGAAGTCTCAATCTTTTCTTGAAATTGTTTTTTTAAATCTAATAATTTTTTTTTGTCATCTTCTGTAATTTTTGAATTTGATTTGATAATCTTCTCTTGTTCTAATAAGCTTTGTCTTAATCCTTCAATTTCTGAATTTAACTCTAATCTTTTATTTTCAAGTTTTTCTTCCATTTCAAAACGCTTATTGTATTGACTAAAGATGTATTCAGAGTCGATAACTCCAATATTGAGTGCAAAGGCTGAAGTGGTCATAAAAAGCAATAGAAATAAAACATTCATATAAATACTCCTTTTTGTGGAATTTTATTCTTATTATACATTATTTTGTCAATATTTGATATAATATTTAAAAGAAAAATAAAAAGAGGGTGGAGAATTGAATAAGAAACTAAAAATATTTTTACTTTTGATACAGATATTTGGTATCGGGCTTTCTTTATATTATAGAAAATTTTTATTAACAGTTGCGGTAGTTTTAATGTTAATATATAATCTATACGTTTTTTTTAAATGGAAAAAAATAAAAATGAAAAATAATTTTATACTAAGATCGTTTATAGCTTCAGATATAATTTTATTTTGTTTTTTTATTTTAATATTTAGAATGATTCAGATACAATTATTTGATTCAAACAATTATAAAGAAGCTATAAATAAGCAGATAAATGTCGAAAGAAGAGAAGGTGGAGAAAGAGGAAACATATACGATTCAAAGGGAAAAGGGTTAGCATATAGTATTAATATGTACGAATTATCAGTTGATCCCAAAAGATTTATAAAATCTTTAGAGGCACCTGAAGCTTTAAAAGAGTTAGTAAATAAGAAGTATATAAGAGATAACTATAGACCATTGTTAAATACAATAAATAAACTAGGAAAAGAGGAGAGAGTTTATAAAAGATTAAACAGGAATATAGATGATGTAGAGAAAAAAGAGATTGAAGAGATTTTAGAAAAATATAATATAAAAGGTAAAAATATTATATTTTTAAGTGGAAGAAAAGAAAGAAGATATTACAAGCCGGATCAATATTTCTTTTTAGTTGGAAATATAGGTTTTAAGAAGGGTACAGAAAAAGAAGGGATTTTTGGAATAGAACTTTTTTATGAAAATTATTTAAAAGGGGATAAAATATCTAGAATAATCCCAAGTATTAGAAGTTTAGGAATCGGATTGCCTACTTCTAGTGCTAGAACAAAAGTTAATTTAGATGGTATGAATATTCATTTAACTGTTGATAATGATTTACAATATATTTTAAATGATGAAATGGAAAAACAGTTTAAAAAAACAAATTCAGAAGAGGCGTACGCTGTTTTAATGGATCCAAATAATGGTAAAATATTAGCAACTTCATTTTTTAGAAAAAATAAAAAAAATGTAGCTAATCCAATATTCCAATCCCAAGTAGAGCCGGGATCTATATTTAAACCACTTGTAATAGCCGCAGCCTTACAAGAGAAAAAAATAAGAAGAAATACTAATTTTGATATTGGAAATGGAACCATAACGAAATATAAACATACTATAAGAGAAAGTAGTAGAAGTGTAAAAGGTATTTTAACAACTGAAGAGATATTAAAAAAGTCAAGTAACGTAGGAATGGTATTAATAGGAGATAAATTTACAAATGAGGAGTTTGACTCATATTTAGAGAGATTTGGATTATATGATAAAACAGGTGTTGATTATCCTTATGAAAAAAAACCTAGAAGAGAATCTGTAAAAAGATGGAATGGATTGAAAAAAAGTACAATGTCCTTTGGACAAGGAATTGCCGTAACACCAATTCAAATGATAACGGCTTTTTCAGCAGTAATAAATGGTGGAGTAATGTATCAACCATATATAGTTGATAAAATAACAGATAGAGATGGTTTAGTAGTTAGAAGAAATTTACCTATACAAAAAGGGAAAATTATAACAGAAGCAGTATCAAAAGAGATGAGAGCGATGATGGAGTTAGCTGTATTGGAAGGAACTGTAAAAAAAGCTCATGTTGATGATTATAGAATAGGTGGAAAAACAGGAACTGCTCAATATAGTGAACATGGAAGATATGTAAAGCATGAATATTTATCATCTGTAATGGGATTTTTTCCTGTAGAAAAACCTCAGTATATACTACTAGCTATGTTTTTTAAGCCTCAAGGAGATGTTTTGTATGATAAATATGGCGGAACAGCAGCAGCTCCAGTATTAGGAGAAGTTGTAAAAAGGGTAACTAAGATAAAAAATATTTATTCACAAAAGATAGAGAACATAAGAGTTCAAGGAAAACGAAGTTTGAGAAGTATAGAAAATAATGAAGAATTAGTTATAATGCCAGATCTAAAAGGGTTGAGTGCCAGAGAGGTTATTGAAATTTTTAAGGGTAGTGATATTGAAGTTGAATTAACAGGAACAGGTGTTGTTCAAAGTCAAAGTGTTGAACCACAAAAAGAATTGGTAGATATAAAGAAAATAAAAATAAAATTAAACTAGGAGAAAGTAATGAGATATTATAGTGTCTATATAGAAAAGACAAAAGATTTCTATACTTATGCCAGTGATGAAGAGAGTATAAACGTTGGAGATAGAGTTTTGGTATCTTTTAGAAATAAAGATAAAGTGGGACTAATTATTGAAGAAGAAAAAGATAAAGAGTATACTTTTAAAGTTTTGAAAATAAAAAAAGTATTATATGAAGAGTTAAGTTTTTCTAAAAAATTTATAAAATTGTTGTTATGGATAAGAGATTACTATATGAGTCCTTTTGATCAAGTTTTTTCTACAGCAGTGCCCTCAGGAGTAAAAATAAAGTATGAGGATATTTATCGACCTAAAAATCTTAATGGCACTTTAATTAAAGATGAGATTTTAGAATATTTTTTGAAAAAGAGTTTAGTTAGAAAAAAAACATTGGTTGATAGATTCTCAAAAAATAAAATACAGGAATATCTAAATAATAATTATTTAAAAGTTCAAGATAGTTGGTATGGTCTTCAAGAAGGTATTGAAGATGCTGACTTAGAATTGAAATTATATTTTCAAGAGAGAGTAGAAATTGGAAAAGCAACTTTAGAAAAGAAATTTGATAAAAAAACTATTGAAAATCATTTGAAGAACGGAACATTAATACTTGAAAGAAAAATAAAAAGTTTTAATGAAGAGAAATTGAAAAAAGATATTGAAAAAGAGGTATATAAGGAAGATACTAAATTAAATTCAGAGCAAGAGAGAATAAAAAGTGGTATTGAAACTTCAAATAAAAGGCATTTTTTAATAAGAGGAGTAACAGGATCGGGAAAAACTGAGATATATATACAACTTATAAAGAGAGCTTTAGAAAATGGAAAAGGATCAATATTTTTAGTTCCAGAAATATCTTTAACTCCTCAAATGGTAAAAAGATTTAAAAAAGAATTTGGAGAAGAGGTGGCAATACTTCATAGTAGATTATCTAATATAGAAAGAGCTAAAGAGTGGTATAGCATATATACAGGTGATAAAAGAGTTGTTTTAGGAGTTCGTTCAGCAATTTTTGCTCCTGTAAAAAATCTCGAATACATTATTGTAGATGAAGAGCACGAAAATAGTTATAAACAAGATAGTACACCAAGGTATAATGCAAAGTATGTAGCTATAAAAAAAGCTGAACTAGAAAATGCAAAAGTAGTTTTAGGTTCAGCAACACCATCGATTGAAAGTTACTACTATGCTAAAAAAGGAATATTTCAACTTTTTGAGATAGATCATAGATATAAGGATGCAAAATTACCAGAGATAGAGATTGTGGATATGAAAGAGGAAAAAGATAGCTTTTTCAGTGAAAAACTTTTAGAGGAGATAAGAGGAGCACTTTTAAGAAAAGAACAAATAATACTTCTTCTAAATAGAAAAGGATATTCTACATTAGTTCAATGCCAAGAATGTGGACATATGGAAGAGTGTGAGCATTGTTCTATAAAATTAAACTATTATGCAAGTAATAACAGCTTAAAGTGCAACTATTGTGGCATATCAAAAAGATTTTTAGGTCATTGTTCTAAGTGTGGAAGTAAAAATATATCCTTTAGTGGACGTGGAGTTGAAAGAGTAGAAGAGGAGCTTCGAAAAAGATTTCCTGTAAATATAATTAGAGTTGATGGAGATGTTTCAAAAGAAAAAAATTTTTATGAAAATATGTATAATGATTTTTTAGGTGGTAAATACGATATTATGATTGGAACTCAAATGATATCTAGAGGATTACATTTTCCCAATGTAACTTTAGTTGGAGTAATAAATGCAGATACAATTATGAGTATCCCTGATTTTAGATCAGGTGAAAGAACATATCAAATGATAACTCAAGTAGCAGGAAGAGCTGGAAGAGGAGAGAAAAAGGGGAAAGTTATAATTCAGACTTATCAACCTGAAAATTATATAATAGAAAAAATTCAGGAAAATAGTTATATAAATTTTTATGAAAAAGAGATAGAGAAAAGAGAGATACTTTTTTATCCCCCATTTTCAAAAGTAATAAATATTGGAATATCTTCAAATGAGGAGTATGGATTAGAAGAGTATTGTCATTTGGTATTTAAAGAGATTGAACATGAAAAGGTAGAACTATATGGACCTATGAAATCCTTAGTTTATAAAGTAAAAGGAAGATATAGATGTAATATATTTATAAAAGGGGACAGAAGAGAAATCAATGAATATAAAGTATTTTTAGAAAATAAATTGAAAAAAATAGAGAATAAAAAATATAGAATAGTTGTTGATGTAGACCCGATTAATCTAATATGATATAATATATATTGAAAAAAAAGAGAATTGGAGGAAAATACATGTTATACGACATAAAAATATATGGAAATGAATGTTTAAGAACTGTAGCTGAGCCAGTAACAGAAATAACGCCAGAGATACTTGAAATTTTAGATAATATGGTAGAAACAATGCACGAAGCTAATGGAGTAGGACTTGCAGCACCACAAGTTGGAATAAGCAAGAGAATGTTTGTAATTGACGTTGGAGATGGGATTGTAAGAAAAATTATAAATCCAGAATTAATAGAGTTATCAGATACTGTTGAAAATATAGATGAAGGATGTTTAAGTGTCCCAGGAATTTATAAACCTGTAAAAAGATCAGTGACAGTAAAGATAAAGTATTTAAACGAAAAGGGTGAAGAAGTAATAGAAGAGGGAACAGAACTTTTAGGAAGAGCTTTCCAACACGAGTATGACCATTTAGAAGCTATTTTATTTGTAGATAAAATATCACCAGTGGCTAAAAGAATGGTATCTAAAAAATTACAACTTTTGAAAAAAGAGGTAGGTAAAAACTAATGAAAAATCTACTTTGGATAGTCCCGTTAGTTATACATTTTGCATTTTTAGGACAAAATATATTTAGATCATTTGTTAAAATCGATAAGTTAAAAATGGAGCAAGAGATAAAGATTAAACAAAAAAAAGAGATTGAAAGCTTAATTGTTAGATATGATGAAATGATTGAGAATATAAATAATCCCTTTTACAGAGAAAAAGTAGCTAGGAATCAACTCCAAATGGTTTTACCAGGAGAAAAAATTTATAGATTAATTGAAACAAAGTAGGAGGAAAAATGAAAAGAGAGTTAGCTTTAGAGTTTGCTAGAGTTACAGAAGCAGCAGCCTTAGCAGCTTACAAATGGGTAGGTAGAGGAGATAAGGAGGCAGCAGATCAAGCAGCGGTAGACGCTATGAGAACTGTACTAAATGGGATAAAAATTCAAGGGGAGATTGTAATAGGAGAGGGAGAGATTGATGAAGCTCCTATGCTATACATCGGTGAAAAGGTAGGAATAGATTCTCCTGATAAAGAAAGATATTCACAAGTTGATATTGCTGTAGATCCAGTTGAAGGAACAAGAATGACAGCACAAGGTCAAGCTAATGCAATCGCAGTTTTAGCAGTAGGAAACAAAGGCAGCTTTTTAAAAGCTCCAGATATGTATATGGAAAAATTAATAGTAGGACCTGAAGCAAAAGGTGTAATTGATTTATCAAAACCTTTAATGGAAAATATAGATAATATATGTAAAGCTTTAAATAAACCATTAAATGAGCTAACAGTAGTAGTATTAGACAAACCAAGACATAAAACTATAATAAAAGATTTACAAGATTTAAATATTAAAGTTTATGCTTTACCAGATGGAGATGTAGCAGGGTCAATATTAACATCAGTTGTAGATTCAGATGTAGATGTACTTTATGGTATAGGTGGAGCTCCAGAAGGTGTTATATCAGCTGCTGTAATCAAGGCTTTAGGTGGAGATATGCAAGCTAGATTAAAATTAAGAAGTGAAGTAAAAGGTGTGTCATTAGAAAACGATAAAATATCTGCATATGAAAAGTCTAGATGTGAAGAGATGGGACTAAGAGTAGGGGATGTTTTAAAGATGGATGATCTTGTAAAAGATGATGAAGTTATTTTCTCAGCTACAGGAATAACAAGTGGAGATCTTTTAGAAGGTGTAAAAAGAAAAGGGAATATAGCTAGAACTCAAACTTTAGTTATAAGAGGAAAAAGTAAAACAGTTAGATATATAAATGCTGTTCATAACCTAGATTATAAACCTGAAGATATAATGGAATTAGTAAAATAATTAAATAATAATTGAATAGAAAAGTAGAGAATATTCTCTACTTTTCTTCATTATTAAATGAGGAGGATAAATGTTTTTTTATGATGATTTTATAAAAAAAATAGAAAAGACAAAAGTACAATATAAACCATTAAAGAAGTATACACTTGAAGGTAAAAAAATGATTGTATGGTTAGGAACAGGAGTACCACTTATATTAATTGGAGCTCTTCAAGGATATATAGGGTATACAAAGAATTATAGCATACCATACATAGGAATAGCTGCATTACTATTATTTTTAGGATTTAAACATTTAAAAAATCTTTTTAAATATAAAATAATTTTAGATTGTGAAAATAAAAGGATCTTAGGTCAAGGATTGAATCTATCTTTTGATGAAATAGATACATGTACTATGAAAGAAGGAGTAGTAGGAAAAGGAAATAGACTACAAGTTATAATAAGAATAGTTACAATTGATAAAAGAGAGATAATTATCCCTTTAATTATGGGAAATAAAATTGATTTTATCTGTACTTTAAAGGATGAACTAAAGGGTAAGTTTTCAATAATAAAGGGATAGGAGTGATTCTATGAAAAAATTAACTTTTTTACTTTGCTTGTTTTTAATAAGTTTTTCTTTTGTTTTTAGTAAAGATAATAAGCGAGAGTTCAGAGGAGTTTGGATAGCAACAGTTGACAATATAAACTGGCCTTCTAAACAAGGGTTAAGTATTGAAGAACAAAAGCAAGAGTATATTGATATTTTAGATGAAATAAAAAGTTTGAATATGAATGCTGTAATAATGCAGGTGAGACCTACAGCAGATAGATTTTATAAAAAAGTTAATAAAGAACCATGGTCTAAATATATAACTGGAGAAAGTGGTAAAGATCCAGGATATGATCCTTTGGAATTTTTTGTAGAAGAAGCTCATAAAAGAAATTTAGAATTTCATGCATGGTTTAATCCATATAGAATAACATTAAAAAATAATGAAAAAATTCCTGAAAATCATATAGCTAAAAAAAATCCTAACTGGGTTATTGAATATGGTGGTAAATATTATTATGATCCTGGAAATCCAAAAGCTAGGGAGTTTACAGAGGATGTTATAGTTGATGTTGTAAAAAATTATAATATAGATGGTGTTCATATGGATGATTATTTTTATCCATATCCAGTGTTAGATAAAAACAAAAAAGTTGTTCCTTTTGGAGATACTAAATCTTATAAACTATATGGAAAAGGAATGAAGCTTGAGGACTGGAGAAGAAAAAATACAGATACTTTTGTAATGGAGTTATCGAAAAAAATAAAAAAGACAAAGCCTTATGTGAAGTTTGGAATAAGTCCTTTTGGAGTTTGGAGAAACAATGATAAAGATCCAACTGGATCGGCAACAAGAGCGGGTGCAGAAAATTATGATACTTTATATGCAGATACAAGGACGTGGATACAAAATGAATGGATAGATTATATAGTTCCACAAATATATTGGGATTTTAACTTAAAAGTTGCTCAGTATGACATTTTGGTTAATTGGTGGATAAATGAAGTTAAGAATAGTAATGTTCATTTGTACATAGGTCATGCAGCTTATAAAATCGGAAGTAATAAAGCTTGGAGAAACGAGAATGAACTTATAGATCAAATAAAGTATAATAGAAATTTTGAGAATGTTCATGGAAGTGTATTTTTTGGATTTGATAAGATTCAAAAAAATAGCTTGAATATTAAAACAAATTTAAAAGAAAAAGTTTACGAGACACAGGTATTGCCTCCAACAAGTCCATGGATAGATATTATAGCTCCAAAGCCAGTGACTAATATAAAAGCAAAAATTATAAAAGATGGAGTTCTTTTGACTTGGGATGATCCGGCTAACAATTATGCTGATTATTATGCTATATATAGAAGTACAGATAAAGAGTTTGACGAAAAAAACTCTAAATACCTTTTAACTACTGTAAAAAGAAAATATGGATTAAAATATTTAGATAAAAATATTGAAAAAAATAAGACTTATTATTATAAAATAGCTCCAGTAGATAGAGTTCATAATCAAGGTGAAGTAAAGGAAAAAATTATTTTAAAAAAATAAAAAACTTTGTTGACAAACAATATAAATTGTGGTACTATATCTTTGTAAGTGATGCGGGAGTAGCTCAGTTGGTAGAGCGTCAGCCTTCCAAGCTGAATGTCGCGAGTTCGACCCTCGTCTCCCGCTCCATACAAAGATGCGTCATTAGCTCAGATGGTAGAGCACACGACTTTTAATCGTGTTGTCACTGGTTCGAGCCCAGTATGACGCACCATTTACCACTGCCCCGTTCGTTCAGTGGTAAGGACAATAGATTTTCACTCTATAAACAGGGGTTCGATTCCCCTACGGGGTACCATTGGAAGCATAGCTCAGTTGGGAGAGCACCTGCCTTACAAGCAGGGGGTCACTGGTTCAAGTCCAGTTGTTTCCACCATTAATGGGGGTGTAGCTCAGTTGGTTAGAGCGCATGCCTGTCACGCATGAGGTCGCGAGTTCGACCCTCGTCACTCCCGCCATTAATTTTTTTTATAAAGTAAATAAAAGCCGCTTTAGCTCATCTGGTAGAGCAACTGACTTGTAATCAGTAGGTGATTGGTTCGACTCCGATAAGCGGCACCACTGCGAGGGTGGCGGAATTGGCAGACGCACCAGACTTAGGATCTGGCGTTTCGACGTGAGGGTTCAAGTCCCTCCTCTCGCACCACTTTATGACTAATAACAGTAGACTTCAACGAAGTCTACTTTTTTTTTATCCAAATCTTAATTGCTTGAAAACTATATATCTCTATGGTACAATAATATGAAAAAAGTTTAATAAAAAGGTGCTTGAATGAAAAAAATAAAGTGGTTATTTAGTTTTAAATATATATATATAATTTCATTGATTTACTTTTTTTTAGGATATTTTTATCCTAATCTTTTGCAAATAAATAATATATATCTATATATAAAAGAGTATTTTGGAATATATGAAAAGTTACTATGGATATTTTTAGTGGGATATGGTTTTTCAATGTTTATGAAAAATCCAAATAAAAGAGTTGTTCTGAAAACGAGGTTATTTTTTATGATTATTTTGGGAATAGCTACAGGATATCTTTATTTATTAGATAGTTTAAAAGAACAAATGGAAGGAACAATGGATTCAATTCAACAGTATGTTATTCAAGTTGGTCTATTAAATATTAACTTAGGTTATATTGAATTATATACATTTTTAAAGATATTTCCAAATGTTAAAACTAATGTGTTTGCAGGCAGCTTAATTTTCATAATTTTTCTATCTGTAATTGTAATTTGTGGAAAAATGATAAGAAAATTAATTTTATCAGTTATTAATTTTTTTAAAGGACAAATTCTTAGAATTAAAGAGGAAAGAAGATTAAAAGAGGAGCAAATTAGGTTAGAGAAACAAGCTAAGCTAGAAAAAGATATCTATGATGAAATATGTAATATTCAAAAAGCTTATCAGGAGAAAGATCTTTTAGAAATGGAAATAGAAGAAGTTGAATTAGAGGAAATCCCTGAAAATGAGTTGATATTACAGGTAAATATTTCTGAAGAAGTTGAAGAAAATTTAGAAAATATGGTTATAGAAAATGAAGAAGATAAAGAAGATAAAGAAGATGATATAGAAAGGATAGATGAAGACGATGATATTAGCATCCAAATCCCCGAGAAGGAAAGAGATATTAGCACAGTTGGGATTTCAACTGCAAATTAAAAGTAAGGATATAGAAGAAATAAGTGATAAAGTAGAAATTGTGGAACAAATTAAAGATATTTCTTTAAAAAAAGTTATGGCAGTAGCTGTAGAAAATCCAAAAGAGTTTGTTGTAGGAGCTGATACAGTTGTTGTAATAGATGGGGAAATTTTGGGAAAACCTAAGAGTGAAATGGATGCTGAAAAAATGTTAAAATCTCTATCTGGAAAAAGTCATGAAGTGATAACGGCTTATACATTAATAAATCTAGAGAAAAATATAAAAATAACAAATTCTGTAGAGAGCACAGTTTATTTTAAGCAGATAAGTAATGAAGAGATAGAATGGTATATAAAGAGTGGAGAGCCTATGGATAAAGCTGGAGCTTATGGAATTCAGGGATTAGGTTCAATTTTTGTAGATAAAATAGATGGAGATTTCTTTGCAATTATGGGGTTTCCAATAAATCATTTTATAAAAACTTTAAACAATTTAAAAATACCAATAGAAAGTTTAAATAAAATATAAATTAATTTAAGGAGAGTTGTAATGAAAAAAATATTTGGAAAAGTTTTAGGAATATTTTCAGATGATTTAGGAATAGATTTAGGAACTTCAAATACATTAATCTGTGTGAAAAATAAAGGAATCATAATGAATGCTCCATCAGTTGTAGCTATTAATACAAAAACAAAAGATATTTTTGAAGTTGGAGATAAAGCTAAACAAATGATAGGAAGAACACCTCATACAGTTGAAGCTATAAGACCTCTTAAAAACGGAGTTATTGCAGATTATGAAATAACTGAAAAGATGTTAAGAGAGTTTTATAAAATTGTAAATAGAGGAAAAAGTTTATCAAGTCCAAGAGTTATTATATGTGTTCCAGCTGGAGTAACTCAAGTAGAAAAAAGAGCCGTTATGGATGTAACAAGAGAAGCTGGAGCAAGAGAAGCTTATTTAATAGAAGAGCCTATGGCAGCAGCGATAGGAATTGGATTAAATATATTTGAACCTGAAGGAAATATGGTTGTTGATATTGGTGGAGGAACTACTGAAATTGGAGTAATATCTTTAGCAGGAATAGTGAAAACGTCATCTTTAAAAATAGCTGGAGATAAATTTGATTCTTTAATCATAGATTATATTAGACAGAAGCATAACCTATTTATTGGTGAAAAAACAGCTGAAGAGATAAAAATTGCAGTTGGAGCAGTAACAGATTTAGAAGAGGATATTTTTATTGAAATTAGCGGAAGAAACGCATTAAGTGGATTACCTAAAAATGTAAAAGTTTATTCATCTGAAATTGCAGAAGCTTTAGAAGAAGCTGTAGTTTTAATAATAGAAGAGATAAAAGGTATTCTTGAAAAAACTCCACCAGAATTATCTTCTGATATAAAAAGAAAAGGAATCTATTTAGCTGGAGGAGGAGCTCTATTAAGAGGAATTGATAAGAGAATAGCTGAAAGCTTAAGTTTAGAGGTTACTGTTGCAGAAGATCCTTTAAATGCAGTTGTAAATGGAATTCAACAACTTTTAAAAGAATTTGATAAATATAAAAGAGTTTTAATTTCTCCTGAAAGTGACTATTAAAAAGAGGCACTATGAAGAGAATAATATTACTAATTTTATTTGTATCTTCAATATTGAGAGCGAACTATCTCATCACAAATGGTGAGATAGCTCTTTTTTATGATGGCAAAAATAATATTTTAACAAATGTAAAGGCTAGAGAGTTTAGTAAGGATGTACTATCAAATTTACAAATATTATTAATAAAAGATTATAAAATATATAGAGCAAGAAATTACTATACACAAACAAAATTTATAGATGGTAAGAATATTTTTTATATGAAATACAATATAAACAATAATATTGTGGAATCATATATAGTATTATCTAATGAAAACAAGAATGATATGTTTATTTATACTAATTTAAATGGTGTTAAATGGAATGAACCATATAAGTTAGTTTACAAGTTTTCTCCGTTAATCTTAGAAGGAAATGTTGAAAATAAAGATGGATATTATAAATATGATATGTTGAATTTTTCTAAAGATGACAAATCTAATATTCTTGTAGCAACAGAAAGAGATTTTGAAAATTTTAAAGTAAAGTCATTAGAAACTACTTTATTAAAAGGATTAAATGAACGAATATACTTGGTAAAAGATATTGAGAACAAAAAAGATGATTCTTTAGAAATAGTATTTAGTAAAAAGAAACCAAGATTTTCAAATATTTCTTTTGCAGAAGTTATGGCTAGAGAACAGAAGTTTTGGGATAACTTTAATAAAAAATATTATTATTTAAGAGATACAGTTATCAACCAAATAAAAAAACTTTATTTGATATCTTTTAGTAATCAAAACAGTTTAAATATGAACATGAGTAGAGCAAAGTATATGGAGCAATTGAAAGTCATATATTTAAATGGTATATTAAATAGAGAAAGATTAATTCCAGAGTTTAACTTTGATAGAGGCGATAGTATTCAAAATATGTTTACATATTATTATTATATAAAATTATCTAATTTGAAAGAGAACAGTGAGGCTAAAACCTTATTAAGAAATAATTTTATAAAAGTTAAAGAGGATATTCAAGAATCTTATAAAAGTATAACAAATAAAGAGGGCGATTGGTTAGAAAATAGTTTGGTATTTTATAATTTTTTATTAGAGATAGAAAAATTAGAAAAAAATGAGTTATTATTTAATGAAATAGAATTAATGAAAGAAGATATAAGAGGAAAAGTAAAAAAAGAAATATTGAACTCTTCTGGAATTATTAAAAATAATAACTATATAAAGTATTTAGATATTTTATCACAAGAGAATCAAATAAAAAATATAGATAAATTATTAGAAAATACAAAAAATTTGATTAGATTATTAAAAAAAGATGATAATATAGATAGTAAAGCTAATTTAAGTTTATCACTGTTATTATATAAAAATAATTATATAGTTGAAAGTGATAAAATATTTTATAATATAGATTATTTTATCAATTATAATGAAAAATATAATGAATTAGACTTAGAAGAAGTATATTTATATTTGATAAATATTCAATATAGGGGATTAATATGATTAAAGAAGAAATAATTGGTATAAAGGAACAGATAGAGTCAATACTTTTATTAGGTGGAGACGAAATAAAAATAAGAGATTTAAGTAAATTTTTTTCAGTATCTATAGAAAAAATTCTACAAATTTTAGAAGAGTTGAAAAAAGAGCGATTTAATACAGGAATAAATATTGAAATAGATCAAGAAATTGTTTATTTAATAACAAATCCAAGATGCGGAGAAATAGTAAATCTATATTTTAAACAAGATGTAAAACCTAAAAAATTATCAAATGCTGCCTTAGAAACATTATCAATAATAGCTTATCGTCAGCCTATAACTAAGAGTGAAATAGAAGCAGTAAGAGGTGTTTCCACAGATAGAGTAGTTCAAACTTTAGAAGAAAGAAAATTTATAAGAATTTGTGGGAAAAGAGAAACTATAGGAAGACCAAATTTATATGAAATAACAGATAAGTTTTTAGGTTACCTAGGAATTTCATCGGTAGAAGAACTACCACAATATGAAGATATGAAGGAGAAATTAAATGGAACCAATGAGAATAAATAAATACTTAGCCCAGAGTGGTTATGCGTCAAGAAGAGAGATAGATAAGCTTGTTGAAAATGGTGATATAAAAGTTAATGGAAATGATGTAACACCAGGACAAAAAGTTACGGATAAAGATAAAATTTATATAAAGGGACAGTTATTTGAAAAACCAAAATCAGAAAATAAAGTTTATTTCTTACTAAATAAACCTAAAGGTGTTTTAAGTGCTTCAAAAGATGATAGAGGAAGAAAGACAGTTACAGATTTAATAGATACTAAAGAAAGATTGTATCCAATAGGAAGATTAGATGCTGACACAGAAGGAGCTATAATTTTGACAAATGATGGAGATATCTTCAATAAAGTTATACATCCAAAAGGAGAAGTTTATAAGGAATATTTTGCAATTGTAAAAGGTGAAATAAGAGATAAAGATCTTTCAAAATTAGCAAAAGGTATAAACTTAGAAGACGGACAAACATTACCTGCTAAGACAAAGATATTAAAGAGAGCTCAAGGTAGAAGTGAAGTTATAATAGCTATTAGAGAGGGTAAAAATCGTCAAGTTAGAAGAATGTTTGATGCAGTAAAACATCCAGTAGTATATTTAAGAAGAGAAGCTATTGGAAAGATAAATTTAGGGAATTTAGAGTTAGGAAAATATAGAAAACTAACATCGCAAGAGATAAAGTATTTAAAATCATTATAGAATATAGGAGGAAGATAGATGTCTTTAACAAGAGAAGAGGTTCTAAACGTAGCTAAATTAGCGAGATTAGAATTTAATGAAGAGGAAATTATAAGATTCCAAGCAGACCTAAATAATATATTAGAGTATATAGATGTTTTAGGTGAAATAAATACTGATGAGGTTGAACCATTAGTACAAATTCATGAAACTGGAGTTAAGTTAAGAGAAGATATAATAAGAGAGTCTTTAACTGTTCAGGAAGCTATGAAAAATGCACCTGCTTCAGAGGATGGAGCACTAATAGTACCTAAGGTAGTTGGAGAATAAATTTTAAAGGAGGATTTTTCTGTGAAAAAGATATACGAGTTAACAGCTTTTGAAATAAAAGAAAAAATATTAAATAGAGAATTAACATCTGAAGAGGTTGTTAAAGCTATTTTTGATAGAATAGAAGAAACTGATGGTGAGATTGGAAGTTTTGTATCTCTTAGAAAAGAAAAAGCGATAGAAGAAGCAAAAGCCGTTGATTATAAAATACAAAATGGAGAAACTGTAGGAGCTTTAGCAGGAATTCCAGTAGCCATAAAAGATAACATGGTATCAATTGGAGAACCATCACAATCAGCTTCTAAGATATTAGAAGGATATGAAGGAATATATGACGCTACAGTTGTAAAAAAATTAAAAGATGCAGATGCAATAATAATAGGAAAAACAAACATGGACGAATTTGCTATGGGTTCAACAACAACAACATCTGCTTATGAAAAAACAACTAAAAACCCTTGGGATTTAGATAGAGTTCCTGGAGGGAGTAGTGGAGGAGGAGCTACATCAGTTGCTTCAAACCAATGTTATATATCTCTAGGGTCAGATACAGGTGGAAGTATTAGACAACCAGCATCATTTTGTGGAGTAGTTGGATTAAAACCAACTTATGGAAGAATTTCTAGATATGGTCTTATGGCATTTGCCTCATCTCTAGATCAGATTGGTCCATTTGCTAAAACAGTTAAAGATGTAGCTTTAGCTTTAAATACGTTAGCAGGAGTAGATGATTATGATTCTACAGTTGAAGAAGTAGAAGTTCCAAATTATTTAGATTATTTAACTGGAGATATAAAAGGAATGAAGATTGGTGTGCCGAAAGAATACTTCATAGAGGGACTAAATCCAGGAGTAAAAAAGGTTGTAGATGAAGCTTTAGAAACTTTTAAATCTTTAGGTGCAGAGATAGTAGAAATATCATTACCGCATACAAAATATGCAGCTCCGACGTACTATGTATTAGCTCCAGCAGAAGCTAGTTCAAATTTAGCTAGATTCGATGGTGTTAGATATGGACATAGAACAAAAAATGCTTCAAATATAGATGAGTTATATACAAAATCTAGAAGTGAAGGATTTGGAGATGAAGTAAAAAGAAGAATTATGATAGGAACATATGTTTTAAGTGCAGGATTCTTTGATGCATATTTTAAGAAGGCTCAAAAAGTTAGAAGATTAATAAAAAATGACTTTGATAAAGCTTTTGAAAAGGTTGATATTATATTCACTCCAGTAACACCAGGACCTGCTTTTAGATTGGATGCAAAAAAGACTCCAGTAGAGTTATACTTAGAGGATATCTTTACGATACCAGCAAACCTAGCAGGAATACCAGGAATTTCAATACCAGCAGGAATGACTGAAGGATTACCAGTTGGAATACAATTATTAGGAAAAGCATTTGGAGAAAAAGATATCTTAAAAGCAGGAGATGCTTTTGAAAAAGCGATAAAGGAGAGAGTGTAATGGCGAGACAGTGGGAATCGGTAATAGGACTTGAAGTACACCTTCAATTAAAAACAGGAACAAAAGTTTGGTGTGGATGTAGTGCAGACTATGATAATTCACCAACAAATACGCATACATGTCCAATATGTTTAGGACATCCAGGAGCGTTACCAAAGTTAAATAAAAAAGTAGTTGAATATGCTGTAAAAGCGGCATTAGCTTTAAATTGTAAAATCAATAATGTAAGTGGATTTGATAGAAAAAATTATTTCTACCCAGATACTCCTAAAAATTATCAGATTACTCAATTTGAAAAACCATATTGTGAAAAAGGATTTTTAGATGTAAAGTTAAATTCAGGTAGAGAGTTCACTGTTGGAATTACTAGAATACAAATAGAAGAGGATGCAGGAAAATCTATACATGCAGGGTCTGAATCATTAATAAACTTCAATAGAGCATCAATGCCTCTTTTAGAAATAATATCTGAACCAGATTTAAGAAGCTCTGAAGAGGCTTATGAGTATTTAAACCTTTTAAAAAGTACAATAAAATATACTGGAATAAGTGATGTATCAATGGAATTAGGATCTCTAAGATGTGATGCAAATATATCTGTTATGGAAAAAGGAAGTAAAGTTTTTGGTACAAGAGTTGAAGTAAAAAACTTAAACTCATTTAAAGCAGTTGCAAGAGCTATTGACTATGAGATAGGAAGACAGATTGAGGCTATCGAAAACGGTGGAACTATTGATCAAGAAACTAGACTTTGGGATGATGATGCTCAAGTAACAAGAATAATGAGAAGCAAAGAGGATGCAATGGATTATAGATACTTTGCTGAACCAGATCTTCCAAAGCTTGTTATAAAAGATGAAGAAATTGAAAGAGTAAAAGGATTAATGCCTGAATCAAAATCGGCAAAATTAAAAAGATTTATTGAAACTTATGCATTGCCAGAATATGATGCAAATATATTAACAGATGAGATTGAGTTAGCTGACTATTTTGAAAGAGTGGTAAAAGTTACTGATAATGCTAAACTTTCATCAAACTGGATAATGACAGAAGTTTTAAGAGAGTTAAAAGAGAGTGGAAGATCTATAGAAGAATCTAAAATAAATTCTGAAGATTTAGGAAAAATAATAAATCTTATTCAAAAAGAGATTATCTCTTCTAAAATAGCTAAAGAGCTATTTACTATAAAATTAAATGATGATAGAGATCCAGAAGTTATAGTAAAAGAAGAAGGGATGATACAGGTTGTTGACTTAGGAGAGATTGAAGGAATAGTAGATCAAGTATTAAATGAAAATCCTAAGATGGTAGAAGACTTTAAAAACTCTGATGAAGGTAGAAAACCAAGAGTTTTAAAAGGATTAATTGGACAAGTTATGAAATTATCAAAAGGAAAAGCAAATCCTAAGATAGTTACAGAACTAATGGAATCAAAATTAAAATAGGTGGGTTATAATGAAAAAAAGCAAATTAATCTCTTTAGGGATTATGATTTTAGGACTTACTTTTTTATCACAACCACTTCATGCTGTTACTAAAACGTTAAAAGAGAAGTATGAAAATGTAATACCAATGAGTGTTCACGTAAATATAATGAATAATGAGGCTGAGCCAGAGTATTTAAACTATGTTTTTATAAAAAGTGTAGATGCACCCATTAGACAAGATTCATCAATATATTCTAAAGAGATTGTAAGATTTCCATTTAATACAAAATTAAAGGTTTTAGAGAAAGTTGAATCAAATAAAAATGAATGGTATAAAGTAGAACTAAAAGATAAGAATGGAAATAGAGTTGAAGGTTATATCTCGGCAATGTTAGTAACATTGAGAAGATTTAAATTTGAAGAGATGAACAATAAAGTGCATAAATTATCTCAATTCTTACAATCAGAAGCGGCAAAGGGAAAAGAACTAGTATCAATAAATACATATGTTCCAAATCCTAGTAACCAGAATATGAGTAGAATTAAAGATAAGTATGGAGTTTCAGCAGATCAGAATGCGAGAGCGAGCTATAATGGTGAAACAATATTTATACCAGATAGATCATTAATGTCAATTGAATCTACAAGTGGTAATGATGTTTATGTAAATACTCTTTCAATTGCAGAAAAACCATTGAAAGTAAGTAAAAATGCTATCACAAGATACCCTGCAGTTAATGCAAACTTTAGAAAAGCTATTGTAATAGATTTAGAAAATGAAAATCAAGGTATTTTCCAAAAGAATTCTGAAGGTCAGTGGGAGTTAATTTCTTATACATTAAATAAAACTGGTATGGAAAGTACTTTAGGATTTGAAACTCCTAGAGGATATTTTATAGTTCCAGTGTTAAAGTATGAAATGGGATACAGAGATGAGTATAATAATGCAGCTGGAATGGCAAAATATGCAATACGTTTTTCAGGTGGAGGATATATTCATGGAACGCCAATTAACTTTGAAGAAAATATAAATAGAGACTTTTTCTTGAGAGAAAAAGACGGAACATTAGGAACAGTTGAAGGAACTAGAAAGTGTATTAGAAATATGGAATCTCATATTAAGTTTCTTTTTGACTGGGTAACAAATGGAAAAGTTAATAGAAAATCTAATGAACAAAGACCAGATGAAAATGTAATGGTTATAGTATTTTAATGAAGGGTGAGCGAAAGCTCACCCTTTCTTATAAAAATAGCATAACTTTCTATTCTATGATAT